>Ga0209479_1000296_pt1 | contig 90177 bp, 61 predicted proteins | sample DewCreD2012metaG_2_FD_184112 | JGI IMG/M metagenome (GOLD analysis project Ga0209479, IMG submission 184112) | Hot spring sediment bacterial and archeal communities from British Columbia, Canada, to study Microbial Dark Matter (Phase II) - Dewar... ...
AGTAATTAATTTTTTCCATAAATGAAAATCCCATCTGGATTTTCGCCAAGTTAAGTGCTGTTCCGCGCTCCACAGCACTTAACTAATTTCTTACTTTAACCATTTACACAAAACTCTTTACACACCCTGAAATACACCAGCATCCAGAACTTCAGTTATTGAACTATCTGGGTAAGTTAAAATTTTCACACTCATCTTCCTCCGATTTTATTTTTGAAGGGGCTCTGTGGTTTTACAATTTAAATCACGAGAAAGGTATTAAAACAAATGTGAAGACTTATTATTTAAATGATGATGTTTCTGGAATAGCTAATTTATTTAGCGGTCCTCTTGAAGAAACTTATTTAAGTAAATTTATTGAAGGACAGTATATTCAGACAACAAAATTATTTGAGACTATAAAAAATAATTTACCCAAACTCAAAGAAAGCGCAGTTCAAGCTCTTTGTTCAGATGGTTTTGCACCATCCGAGAACCAGTCAAAAATCATAAGTGAAATTTTAGAATCCTTTAATTCCCACTCTAAAAAAGCTTTTTTCATTCAAGGGGAGCCAGGGTCTGGTAAAACATACCTTGCCATTCTTCTGTTGTTTGAAATAATTAAACAATTTGGAGATAGACAGCAGAACCTTGTCGTTCTGGGATACAGAAACAATAGATTATTAAACACAATGCGGAGTATTTTACAGAAAAATAAAGCAGGTTTAGATACCGTTATAAAATTTTATTCTACTGGAAGAAATAATGGACTGGCAGAGGGTAATCCGGAAAATCCTCATTTTAAATTCGTAATCTATGATGAAGCTCAGCGAATGACTAAAGAAAATATTAATATAGCCTTACAGAGAGGAGATATTACCATATTTTTCTATGATGAAAATCAAATATTAAATCCAGAAGAGGAAGGCTGGAGAGATAATTTTATCAATCAAGCTAAAGAACTTGAAATTTCCTTTGAAGAAAGAATCCTTACTGGAATTCATCGTGTCAGAGGAGGCAAAGAATATCATAATTTTGTAGATGACCTTTTAAAAGGCAACATTAATCCAGAAATGAATTTCACAAATTATGACTTTAAAGTTTTTAATGATATTGAAGAAATGCTCGATGCTCTTAGAGAAAGGAGCAAAGACAGGAAGATTGCACTTGTGGCTTCATTTACAGAATCACCGGGTGATAGAGATAATCCTGCAAAAAAATCAATTGAAAATTTGAGAGTTGGTTATCCTCTGTATAGTGGATTTGAACATTATAAGAATAAAAACTTAAAAATATACTGGCTAATGGATCCTAAAACTCAGTATCCCAGATTCTGGGCTGAGTGTCAGTCAAATGAACTAACCAGTTGCGCATCTATCTATGGCTGCCAGGGATTTGAAGCTGATTTTATTGGTGTGATCTGGGGAAGAGATTTTATATGGAAAAAAGAAAAAGAGCAATGGGTTTTAGGAAATAATTGTGAAGATAATATTGGAAGACCGTCACTAAAATCTCTTATAAAAAATGCCAGTAAGAATAATAATTCAGAACTTGCAAAAAGACTTCTTATTAATAGATATCGTATTTTTTTAACTCGTGGTATACTGGGGACATATATTTATTGCGAGGACGAAGAGACAAAAGAACATTTGCTTAAAATATTTGAGAATTATCAAAAACATTCCATATAAAATTTGTGGAGTAAGAATATGACTGCACACTCAATCAAGCTTGACGAAGAGCATTATGTGGAGAATCCCTTCCTTGCCCAGCTTCAGAAATTAGGCTATAAAGTTTACCGCCAGAATAAGGATAACCCTGAAGATATAAAAGAGATTATTAATTTTAATTCAGATTTAAAGCCTGTTTATGGTGAGAGTGTAAAGTTGAGAGAGAGTTTTAGAGATGTCATTATAGAAAAAGAATTAAAAGAATCTTTGAAAAGGATTAATCCCTGGATTGAAGACGATCAGATAAGTGAAGTAATCAGAAGAATAACAACACCTACGGCAAATTCTCTTCTGGAAGCTAACAGAGAAATTCATGATTTGCTTATCGAAAATATTTCTGTATTAGAAAATAGAAAAACATTAGAGAAGAGTCCTACCGTAAAATTTATCGATTTTCAGAATATAGAAAACAATTCATTCAGTGCTATATCACAATTCAAATTAAATATTCCTGGAACATTAAAGCATATTATACCTGATATTGTTCTTTTTGTGAATGGTTTGCCTCTTGTGGTAATTGAATGTAAATCTCCAGCGATTTCCGAGCCTATTTTAGAAGCATTCACTCAACTTATGAGGTATTCTAACAGAAGAGGAGTAAAAGAAGGTAACGAAAAACTTTTTTGGTATAATCTTTTTACAATTGCCACTTCCAATCAAGTAGCAAAATATGGAACCATAACATCTGAATTTGAACATTTTGTCGAATGGAAAGACCCCTATCCATATTCACTCTCTGAAATAGTTCCGGATAAAAATCCTACAAGTCAAGAAATATTAATTCATGGGATGTTGTCAAAAAAGAATCTCCTTGATTTACTTCATAATTTTACAATTTATATGGAAGACCCAAAAGCTGGAGTTATTAAAGTTATACCAAGATACCAGCAGTTTAGAGCAGTAAAGAAAATGGTGGAGAAAATAAAAACAGGTAAAACTCCAGAAGAAAGAGGAGGAATTATCTGGCATACACAGGGTTCAGGAAAATCTTTAACAATGATGTATGCTGTAAGAGAAATATATCACAATAAAGAACTTAGCAACTTTAAAATTGTTTTTGTAACTGACCGAAAAGATTTACAAAAGCAATTAAATGAGACATCAAGAAGTGTTGGATTTACGGTTAATCTCGCAGGCAGCATAAGAGAACTCCAGGAGTTATTAAAAACTAATACTCCTGACCTTGTAATGGGAATGATTCATAAGTATCAAGAAAGAGAACTCCAGACTGAATTTCCAGTTCTTAATACATCACCCAATATACTTATTATGATTGATGAAGCACACAGAACACAATACAAACTATTGGGGGCAAATTTAAGGAAAGCACTGCCAAACGCTACGAAAGTTGCGTTTACAGGAACTCCCATCGAAAAAACTGAAAAGACATTTGGTGAATATATTGACAAATATAGTATCAAGCAGGCAGTTGATGATGGTGTGACTGTGGATATTATATATGAAGGCAGAATTCACAGTGCAGAACTTTCTGATGAGGAGGCTGCAAATGCAAAGTTTGAAGATGTCTTCGCATTAGTCGATGCTGAAGAAAAAGCCAAGATAATGGGAAGATATACCTGGCGAGCATATCTCGAAGATATAAATGTGATAAAAGATAAATCTAAAGACATGATAGAACATTATGTCACTCGTATTTTTCCAAATGGATTTAAGGCTCAGGTTGTAACTGTTTCAAGGCTTGCAGCAATCAGGTACAAAGAAGCTTTGGAAAATTCATTAAAAGAAAAAATTGAAGAGTTAAGAAAAAACAATCCCAACAAAATTGACATAAATCAACTTGAAAAATTAGAAGTAGGTGTGGTTATTTCTGGACTCGCTAACGATCCACCAGAGTATCATCCATTCATAGACGAAAATGAACATGAAAGAATAATAAGAAGCTTTAAGCTCCCATTTGGTAATACTGATAAAAGTGGAAATTCTGGAAATGTTGGAATTTTAGTTGTTCAAAGTATGCTTATAACTGGTTTCGATGCACCTATTGAACAGGTTATGTATCTGGATAATGTGATAAAAGAGCATAATCTTTTACAGGCAATTGCACGAGTAAACAGAACTTACAAGAACAAAAGTTGTGGGTATGTAGTGGACTATGTAGGAGTATTAAAGCATTTAAGAAAAGCTCTTGAAATTTATACTGATGAAGATATTGAAGAGATAATGCAAATTATCAAGAACAAAGCCAGAAGCATTGATGAATTAAAATCTATACATAGCCGCATAAATGAATTCTTTCATAAATATGGAATTGATGACTGGAGAAATAATATAGATGAATGTATTGACCTTCTTGTTGACGAAGAAATTAGAAATGAATTTATAATGCTTGTAAGAGATTTTAATAAAGCGATGGATGCAGTTCTTCCGGATCCAGAATGTCTTAAATATTTAAGTGATTTAAAAATTCTTAACTTTATAAAGGAATCAGCAAGAAACAGATACAGGGATGATAAACTAAGCATAAAAGATGCAAGCAAGAAGATTCGAGAGATTGTTGAGGAATATCTTATCTCCAGAGGAGTAAATCCAAAGATTCCACCAACTCCACTTCTGGAAGAACAATTCGTTGAGAATATAAAAGCAAAACCACCTAAGAGAAAAGCTGATGAATTGAGAATTGCCATTGTCGAATACATTGAAAAACATTATGAAGAAGATCCTGAATTATATGAAAGATTTTCGGATAGATTAAAACAAATTCTTGAAGCCTATAAAGAAAACTGGGAAATTCTTTCAAGAGAACTTGAAAAAATAAGAGAAGAAATAAAACAGGGAAGGGAAGCTGAGCAAACTTTTGGTTTTGACCCTAAAAAAGAAATGCCGTTTTTTGGATTGTTAAAACAAGAACTATTTTCTAAAGTACCAGTAGAAGATTTATCCAGAGAACAGATTGAATTTTTAGTCAATTTGACGAAAGATACAATCGAAATTATCTCACGAGAAACTAAAAGTGTAGATTTCTGGGGAAATCATACTAAACAAAAAGCTTTAAGGTCTCATATCATTTCACATTTATTGAAATTTATTCCTGCTTCTCCAGATTCAAAGCAGGAAAAATCAAGTGTTAAAGATGGGAATACACTTTATTCAAGTGGAATTAATAATAAGTTGTTTGCTAAGAGAAATGAGATTGCTCAAAAGTTAATGGAACTTGCTTATAATATTTATGGGAAATGAACTTATGGAGATTAAGATTGAAAAGATAATTTATACAAATCGAAAGACTATATCCTTACATATAACAGATAATGCAACTCTCATCATAAAAGCTCCTTTTGACGCAAGCAATGAAACAATAATGAAAGTAGTATTTAACCATATAAACTGGATTAACAAGAAAACTAATGAAATCAGAAAGAGAGACCCTAAATTTGTCACCAGAGAATTTGTTAGTGGAGAAGGTTTTCTATTTCTTGGAAGGTATTATAAATTAAATATTGTAGATGAGCAAGATGAGCCATTAAAATTTGAGAAGTATTTTTATTTATCCAGAAAAGAACTATCCAGAGCAAAAGAAATATTTATTGATTGGTATAAGAAAGTAGCTAAAGAAAAAATTACAGAAAGAGTACAGAGGTATGCTCAAATTAGTGGACTGAAATATAATTCAATAAATATTACAGACGCACAAAAAAGATGGGGCTCCTGCAGTCATAATGGAAATTTAAATTTTTCATGGCGACTCATAATGGCTCCTTTAAGTGTAATCGATTATGTCGTTGTCCATGAACTTGCTCACATTGAAATAAAAAATCATTCAAAAGCATTCTGGAATAAAGTAAAAGTCTTAATGCCTGATTATGAAAAACATAAAGAATGGCTGGCTAAAAACAATTATCTTCTAAAATTATAGTTCAACCATCATTTTATTTTCGTCCATTATAATATTTTCAATCTCATTGTTCGATATCATTATTGAAAATCCGGGATTATCAGTAATCGTGAATTTATCCCCTTGCTCATTTGAGCAACCCTTCATAATAAAACATAAGCGAAAAAATATTGTTTGATTCGTTCTGCCAATCATAAACACAATCATAATATTCTCTTTTGTTTGTAATCCCAGTGGTGAAATCTTGTTGTTTTCAATTATTTCTTATTTTTGTTCAAATAACATTTACATTTTTATTATCAAACGAAATAATTTGTAATTCATTTATAGTTTCTATTCTTAACATAATTAAAAACTCAGCTTTCTATTAATTATATGCGGAAAATTAAAATCGGCATCGATGTAGGTGGAACATTCACTCATTCTGTGGCTGTTGATATTTCCAGTTTCAATATCATAGGCAAAGCCTGCGTGCCAACTACTCACACAGCAAAAGAAGGTGTGGCTCTGGGTGTAGTTGAATCGATTTTAAAGTTAATTAACGAAACAAAAATTCATCCAGATGAAATTATTTTAATTGCTCATTCAACAACTCAGGCAACAAATGCATTACTGGAAGGTGATGTGGCAACTGTCGGTATTATTGGAATGGGAAGTGGATTTGAAGGAAAGATTGCGATTAAAGAAATCGCTCAAAAAAATATTGAACTTGCACCAGGAAAGTTTTTACCAACAGTATTTCGATTTATAGATTTATCCAATCCATTAACTGAAGAAAAAATTAATTCAACAATTGATGAATTAATTAGTGAAGGAGCTGAAGTTTTTGTTGCTTCAGAAGTTTTTGGAGTTGACCATCCCGAAAATGAAGAACTGGTTGTAGAGGTTGCTCAAAAAAGAGGATTACTTGCAACTGCTGCAAGTCAATTAACAAAGCTTTATGGACTTCGTATTCGTACACGCACTGCCATAATTAACGCAAGCATGATGCCTAAAATGATTGAAACTGCAAATATGACAGAAGATGCAATTAGAAAAAGCGGTATAAAAGCACCGTTAATGGTTATGAGGTCTGATGGTGGAATTATGGATATCAACGAGATGAGAAAGAGACCAATTCTAACAATGCTTTCGGGTCCTGCCGCTGGTGTTGCTGCTGCTTTAATGTATGCAAAAATCACAGATGGAATTTTTATTGAAGTTGGAGGAACTTCAACTGATATTTCAGTAATTAAAAATGGAAAGCCACAGATTAAAAGTGCCCAGATTGGTGGAAATCGTTTGTTTGTTCGGACTCTCGATGTTCGTACTCTTGGTATTGCCGGTGGTTCAATGATAAGATTGAATGATAAAAATATTATTGATGTCGGTCCAAGAAGTGCTCACATTGCAAATTTATCTTATGCAGGATTTACGCAGATTGAAGATATAGACGATTATGAACTTCAATTAATTCAACCGAAAGAAAGAGACCCTTCCGACTATCTGGCATTGAAACGAAAAGAGAAAAATACTCCCGAACTGACAATTACAACAACAGAAGCTTCTGCATTGCTTAATCTTTCTGATGTTATTGGTCATAGTAAACCAGAAAAAGATTCTGTTCAAAAAGTTTTTGATTGGTTAAGTAAAAAAATTGGTAAATCACCTGTTGAACTGGCGACTGAGATTCTTACCATTGCTGCAAATAAAATTAAACCCACGATTAAACAATTGATTCGTGAATATAAACTTGATCAAAATTTAATTGAGATTGTTGGTGGGGGTGGTGGTGCCCCTGCCATTGTTCCTTTTACTGCAAAATTTATGAATATGAAATATAAAATCGCAGAAAATTGTGAAGTCATTTCAGCAATTGGTGCAGCCCTTGGAATTATTAAAGATTCTGTTGAGAAAAACATTATTAATCCAACTGAGAATGATTTAATTTATTTGAGACAGCAAGCAATTGATTCGGTGATTAAAATGGGAGCTAATCCTGATACTATTGAAACAACAATTGAGATTGATACTCAAAACAAAAAAGTGATCGCCACTGCTTTTGGTTCAAGTGAAATGAGAACAAAAGAACTTGGCATCAAAGAATTAAGTGAAGATGAGTTAATTGAGATTTGTGCAAGGTCAATTAAAACGAAAAAATCGAATTGCAAAATTTCAGGGCGAACAAATCGAATGATTGCTGTAACGACTGAGTTCACACAAAAAAGAATTTTTGGTTTATTCAAAGAACATTCAACTCGAGTAAGGATTATTGACAGGGAAGGCACAATTCGACTTCAAAACAATGATGCAATAGTTAGAGAAATTGAAGCAAAAGATTTTAAAAACGTTGTCAGGGAAATTATTCAAACTCATACAGCTTATGGCGATGCTGGTGCTTTGCTTCCTGATATTTTTGTAATTTATGGCGGAAAGATTCTTGATACGACAGGATTAATCAATGAAAATCAGATTGTTTCATTAATCGAGCTTGAGTTAAAAAATTATCCTATGGATGAAAAAATCATAATCCTTGCAGGTAAGAAGAAATAACCAAATTATGCAGTCATTGAATTTTGATACAATTATTTATCCGGCAAACTTAACAGGTGTGGTTGCAGCTTCGATTTTCAAATCAGAAGGTCAAAAGGTTTTGCTTCTCAATCGTTATGGATTTTTTGGAGGCACAATTACAGAAAGTTTGAATTTGTTTCAGAAAAAAATTGACGATTCAAGTAATGGACAAATTACTCATAAAATTTTGGATAGGATTAATGAGTACAAAGATGGTGTTTTATACGAAGGTCAGAATCATCTTATCTTTAATCCGGAAGTAATCAAATATGTTCTGCAAAAATTTGCTGAAGAAAATCAAATCGCCCTTTTGTTTCACATCAATCCTTATAAAATAGAGTTCAAAGACGGATTGATTAATTTATCTGTAATTGGTCGTGAAGGAACTATAGATTTAAGCTGTAAAAAATTATTTGATTTCTCAACGGAATTTACCTTTGTTCCCTTACTTGAAAAATTTTCGAGAACATTTAAGACAGGCTTTGTTAATTTTATTTCATTACCAGTTGATGATGAAGATGTTTTTCAAAATGTTTATTTAAAGAAAAAATTAAGAGATAATCGGTGGTGGATTTCTATTAAGAATGAAAGTGACAATGTTTCTGAAGTGGAGAGATTCGCTCAAATTGCTTTTGATATAATTGATGAGAAGTTGAGAGCAAAAAAAAGCAGGATACAGATTGTACCTGCTCAATCTAATTTAATTTTTGAATTCATGAAATCAGAAAAAGATATCGAAGGAGTTTATTTTATCACGAACTTCATAAATTCTTTTTCTCATGATGAAGAATTATTAATTGCAAAACAAATTGAGAGAAGCCTAACGGATGTTAGAAATTTTTAATGAAATAAAAGGTGGATTAATCGTTTCATGTCAGTCTGAAGGCAATGACCCATTTAATTCGCCTGAAGGTGTAACTCTTTTTGCCAGAGCTGCTGAAATGGGAGGAGCAAAAGGTATTCGTTCTGAAGGAATTGAAAAAACAAAAATGATTCTTGAAAATGTAAATATTCCTGTCATTGGTATAATTAAATCTCAATTTGAAGATGGAACTGTGAAAATCACGGGGACTTATAAAGATTTTGAAAGTCTCTTAAAAATTGGTTGTCAGATTATTGCAGTCGATGGAACATTCAGAAAGAGAGAAGGAGTTACAGGACCTGAGTTCATCAATTTATTGAAGAAAAATTATGAAACAATAATTTGCGCAGATATCTCTACTTATGAAGAAGCAATAGCTTGTGCTGAAAATGGTGCTGATTTTATATCAACGACATTAAGCGGTTATACTCCTGAGACAAAATTTTTGAATACAGATAAACCTGATTTTAAATTATTGCAACAATTAACAAAAAATTTAAATGTGCCTGTTATTGCCGAAGGCAGATATAATCAACCAGATTATGCTGCTCAGGCAATTAGAATGGGAGCCTGGTGTGTTGTGGTAGGAACAGCCATTACTCGACCAAGAATTATCACCAGATGGTTTGTTGAGGCAATTGAAAATGTAAAGATGGAAATGGATCAAAATAACTTCAACATGGATAACTTGATATGAAACAAGCACTGATTTTATTTATCATTTTATGTTTAAACTTATCTAAGACTTTCGCTCAGTCATTAGCGAAATATGAACCAGTCAGTGGAGTGTATCTTGGCGCCTTTATTCAAAATGATTATAATGTGAATGGAATGATTCCACAGTTTGAAAGTCTTGTCGGGAAAAAACATACAGGATATTTGACATATACTTCTGTTTCATCACCATTTCCAAAAGCTTTTGCTGATTCATGCAAGAAGTACGGTAGCTTTATGCAACTCGGTTTTGAACCGGATACAGCATTTCGTGATGTTGTTGATGGACCACATCTTAGAAACTGGGCAAGAGAAGCTGCTAAAAGTGGTATTCCAATATTTTTGAGATTTGCTTCTGAAATGAATGGTGATTGGGTACCATGGTTTGGTTCACCAACTCTATACAAAGAAAAATGGCGATTGATGTATAACATTATGAAAGAAGAAGCACCTAATGTTGTAATGGTCTGGTGTCCAAACTGGCGACCTGATATTCCCAATGATACTTCAAGAAATATTATGGCTTATTATCCTGGTGATGAATACGTTGATTGGGTTGGAGTTAATTTTTATATGTGGGGACCTGTTTACGATTCTCTTATGAATGAAACTGGAATTTCAACTCTATCAAAGCTTGGTGTTGTTTATAATAAATTTCCAAACAAACCAATTATGATATGTGAGTGGGCAGCAGCCTCGAGAGAATGGAGAGGTAATCCACCTCTTCCTAAAATTACGACTGATTATTGCGTTACTCACATTCAACAACTCTACAATAATCTGCAACAATTATTTCCTCGAGTAAAAGGAGTTTTCTGGTTTGATTATGATTCACATTTGATTAATAACTCAGATTTTTCTCTGACAAATAATCCAGTTGTTTTGAATACTTACAAGAATGTAATTCAAAATCCACATTTCATTACTGATATTAATTTAAATATTCCATTAATTTTGATCCCTGAAAAAGTTGTAAGAGGAATTGATACAATTCCAGTTCAAATTAACTGTACTCGTCCAGTTACTGAAGTAAAAATTTTTATAAACAATTCTCTTGTTCAAACTCTCAATTCAGAGCCATATAATTTCATTATAGATTTTTCGTCTTATAATGATGGTCCAATTGAAGTTGAAGTGCGAGCTAAGACAATTGATAACTATGAAGGTCGAGGTTTTCAGAATATCGAAGTTGATAACAATTACGATTACATAGATTTTATTATTGATAATTCTGATTCACTATTTATTGGTTCGGGAGGATGGGTTTCATCTTCTCAACCTGATAGATATGGAAAGGACTATTATGTTATTCCTCCAAATTCAAATGGTTATGGGGAATGGACATTTACACCATTCTTTAGTGGTCCTTTTAAGTTATATGCAATGTGGAGTGCTCATCCAAATAGGTCATCAAATGCTAAATATGGAATATTTTCATCATCTTATACTCCAGTTTTGATTAATGTTAATCAGAGAGAAAATGGAGGGAAATGGAATCTCTTTGGTGAGTTTAATGCTTATGAAAATCAACCAATACAGGTAAAATTATTTTCATCGACTGATGGCTATTGCATTGCCGATGCAATTAGAATTTATAGAAATACAACCTCAGTTGAAGAGAATCCAGTTTCAGTCACTGATTTTAATCTATTTCAGAATTATCCAAATCCTTTCAACTCAACCACGAAAATTTCTTTTTCACTAAGAAAATCCGGTTTTGTCACATTAAAGATTTTTAATTTGCTTGGTGAAGAAATTAAATCTCTCGTTAATGAAAAATTAGAATCAAACAGAATTTATTCTTATGATTTCAATGCAGACAATTTACCTTCTGGAGTATATTTAGCTCAGTTGTCTCAGAATCATCAAACTAAAACTATAAAGATGATTTTACTTAAATAAATATTTTTCTCTCTTGCCCTGCACGAATTTTAAATTAGAAAATTAAGAGCTTTAAGATTTCATTCCTTGCCTGTCTTTCATTATAAAAAAAACAGTGAATGAAATATGAATATTCTTCAATTCAATTGAACTTAAATCTTTTCCTCTTTCATTTGAATTTTTAAGAATTTTCCTTAACGCTTTTTTATTTCCTTATCTTCAAAATAACTATGTACCAATTTTGTTAGCTGCCTCATTATTAAAAAATTTTTATTTTATGTTCGTAGAGTTACTATTTGTTCATCTTATCATTTTAAAAATATATGAACAGAAATTTTATTAAGGCATCGTCTAAAAGGGAATATATATTTATAAAAAATACGGCAAATGACTAATTGAAATTACTGTAATGTTAGATAAGTTAAACTCAAATTAGAAAGCAGATTAACTTGAAAAGCAATACACAATGCAATGAATTAAATAGAGTGTTCTTTTCTCAAAAGTTGAAGGAGGTGCATTATGAGCAAATCGGTAATCAATTAACTTTTCAATTAAACAAATCATCATCATCAAACTTTTAAACTTCAAAAAAGAGGAGAACTAAATATGAAAAAATTCTTTTTAATTTCTGTTGTCACATTGTTGGTTCTTTCACAATATTCTTTTGCCCAGGTAAAGCCGGGTAATACTTTCCTTGGACCAAAGGTAGCCCTTGGTGGAGTTGGTAAAGCTTCCCTTGGTTACGGATTAAATGCAGAATATCTTTTATCAAATAATCTTGGTGTTGGTTTTACTGGTATGTATTCTGGATATTCTGAAGATTATAACTTTTTTGGTGCATCTGGTACCTGGAGTTATTCAAACATTTATATAATGGGAATGGTTACATATCATTTTGACGTGTTTGGTAGCCCATCCTTTGACACTTATGGTGCTTTCAACCTGGGTTATAATGTTGCTTCAGCAAGCTGGAAATGGAACAATAATCCATACGGGGCACCACAACCAGCATCAGCGAGTGTCGGATGATTAGTTTGGGGCTTCTCTGCAACAATGAGATACTTTGTCTCATCAAGTCTGGCATTAACAGCAAGTGCAGGATATGGATTGGGGTATCTTCAGGTAGGAGTAGATTTCAAATTATAATATTTGCTTAATTCACCCTAAGTGCTCATATGCACCCTTCACAAAGCCGTCTCACTTTCCTTATGGAGTGGGATGGCTTTTATTTTTAATTTCTCATAAAATTATCCATGATTTTAATTCAGGTAGTTTGAGATTTTCTGTGTAATAAACATTTTCAAGATATAACCCCGATGGTGGAGCTGTAAATTTAGCCGGTAAGTTTGATTTTTCACTTAATAATTTTTTTAAATCATTCTCTGTCATATTGCCTTTTCCAATTTCTACCAGAATACCTACCATTCTCCTTGCCATCTTCCACAAAAAATGAGAACCAACAATTCTAATTAAAATCAATGGTTCTTCCTCTTTCATCTGAAAATCGAAAATTTTTACAAGTGTAGATTTTTCTTCTTCATCCGCATCTGTGAATGATTTAAAGTCTTTTAATCCAATAAAATTTTGAGCTGCTAAATTCATTTTTTTAAAATTTAAACTGTCTTTTATCCACCAGACAAATTTCTTAGCAAAGGCAGTTCTTCTCTGACTGATTATATAAAGATAAGATCTATATCTGGCGTCTTTTCGTGCATGAAAATTTTTGTGGGTCTTTTCAATTGAGAGAATATTTATATCCGATGGAAGATTATCATTTAAGGCAAATTTTATTTTTTCTTCAACCAGATTTGTTTTTATATGGAGATGGGCAATCTGGTTTAATGCATGAACTCCAGCATCTGTTCTACTGGCTCCTTGAAAATCGAAATCATCAGTATTAAAAACTTTTTTGATAGCTTCAATGATTTCTCCCTGAATTGTACGAGCGTTTTTTTGAACCTGCCATCCACTGTAGCGAGTTCCTTCGTATTCTATTGTTAATTTGAATCTTGGCATAACATCTCAAAAATAAATATGATTTACTTAAAATTTAAAGATGTGACAGGAATTTTTTAGAAGTATAGAAAGTCTGCAAATCTCTTTAATGAAGTTTGATAAGATTATTTGTAAGGTTATTCTAAATCATCCTGAAGTTTTAGAGTGTATTATGAATAGTGAAAGTCTGGTAATTCTGGTTTATTAAAATAATAAAACGACTTTATCAAAATTATAATCAAAGTATTGAAGTGTTAATAATGTCTGGTCATTTCAAAGATTTTTCAATCATTTTGATGAAGTCATATGGCATTATATTTGACACATACAAGAATGTCTAAATTCAATTTTTTATGATTGAAGTATTTTCTTACATAGATGCATTAGTCCTTCTGCTGTACTTTGTTTTTATTTTAAGCCTGGGTTTTTACTATTCTCAAAGAAATGATGATAATTACGAGAGCTATTTTCTTGCTGGCAAGGATATTCCATGGTTTATTGTTGGTGTTTCAATCTTTGCGACAAACATTTCAAGTGAGCATTTTATTGGTCTTGCCGGAGCTGGTTCGATGCGTGGACTTGCTGTTGGACAGTTTGAATTGATGGCAATCTTTACACTGCTTTTTCTCGGGTGGTTTCTTGTTCCAATTTATTTCAAAACAGGTGTAATTACAGTTCCTGAATTTCTTGAAATAATATTCGATCGACGTATTAGAAAGTTCTTTGCACTTTTTTCAATCATAATCTACATATTTACAAAAGTCTTAGTTTCTCTCTTTGCAGCAGGTTTGCTTTTTTATGATTTGTTTGGATTGAATATTTATGCTTCTTCAATTTTGATTGTTTTAATAACGGGACTTTATAGTGTAATTGGTGGTTCGAGTGCTGTCATCAGAACACAGTATTTTCAGGGGATAATTTTAATTCTTGGTGCGATAATAATTTCTATTTCTGGTTTTATTGCAGTAGGTGGTTTGAATGGAATTTATTCCAGAGTCCCTGAAGATTTTTTTAGTATGTTTAAGCCAATTAGCGATCCGGATTATCCATGGACAGGTATAATTTTCGGTGCACCTATTATTGCTTTCTGGTACTGGTGTACAGATCAATATATTGTTCAGCGATTATTAAGTGCAAAGTCAATTGATCAGGCAAGAAAGGGGAGTCTTTTAGCAGCAGCTTTAAAAATTCTTCCAATTTTTATTCTTGTATTTCCTGGAATTTTTGCGTCGATTCTCTTTCCTGAATCGAAAGGTGATGGAGCTTATTCGGCTTTGTTATACAGTGAGATAGTTCCACATGGATTAAAAGGTTTTGTAATTGCTGGAGTTTTAGCTGCGATTATGTCTTCTCTTTCAGGAGTATTTAATACAATTTCAATTCTTTTTACAAATGACTATTATAAGATTAAATATCCAGAAGCGAATGAAAGAAAGTTAATTTTAGTTGGCAGGTTATCAACAACGGCAGCAGTTGTAATTGCAATACTTATCGTTCCTTTTGTTAAAGTAATTACATCACAGATTTATCTTTTTTTACAGAGTGTTCAATCATTTGTTAGTCCTCCAATAACAGCAGTTTTTTTATTTGGATTATTTTCAAAAAGAATGTCAGCGAAGACAGCAATTATAACTTTAATTATTGGTGAATTAATTGGAATCTTTAGACTGGTTCTTCAGTTACTCCATGACAATGGCGTTAGTCTGAATGAATTTCTACTGAGCATTCTCAAAGTTAATTTCCTCCATTTTTCTGTATTCCTTTTCATTCTGAGTATTCTGATAATTAAGATTGGAAATCAATTCTCTAAGGCACATAAGTCAGAAGCAGTTTTAGAAATTAACTCTTCATTAAAAGAAAATTTACTGGAAATTGTAATGAACTTCCGAAGAATTTTGAACCTGAAATCATTAAATCCAAATTTCGTTATTTCAATTTTTATAGTCTTTGCAATTATTCTTTTGTGGAGTGTGTGGAATTAAACAAAAATAAACCAAAAACAATCAAGAGGTGAACTATGAAAAAAATTTTCAACTTCTTTCTGCTTGCCCTGTTTTGCTCCTCGATTAGTTATGCTCAAAGCTACTTAATCGAGAGTTTCGATAATGATCTTTCTCAAGATAATACCTACCAATTTTTACACGAGGGTCCACCGAGCAGGATTGATTATTCACTTAACACAACTGATAAGGTAGAAGGTACAGGTTCAGCTTTTGTTAAGTTTGTTATTGGTGCTCACCACGAGTGGGGAAGCTACGCTCAATTAATAAAAACTTTACCTGTTGATGTGCCACCCTGGGATTGGTCTATTTCTGATTCGTTGTCTATCTGGATAAAGGTTGTGACTCCACCAACAATCCCAGCAAATATGGTATTTAGAGTTCATTTAAAAGATAGACCAACAGGTGCATCGAATATTGAGGAATGGATTTATCAGCACAATACAATTATAGATGCAACTACAGATTGGGTAGAGTTAAGAATACCCATAAAGATACTTGATTCAGATGGAAATACAGATCCAAATGATCAAGGATTTGTGATTTTCCCTGCGAGCTGGGGTGGTTCTTCTTTCTGGAATAATAAAAAATTTGATGCAGATAAAATTGTTGGATTCAATATTGCAGCTGTAACAGTTGGTTATACACCCGGTCAAAATATTCCAGCCGATTCACTTGTTGTTATGTTTGATGGCTTCAAAAGATTTGGATTGAAAGCAGTACCAGCAGTTATCTTCAATGGAATAACTTTCCCGAGTCATATTGCAAATGTCTGGGCATGGGGACAGTCTGCAGTTGAAGTTGTTAAAGGAGCTGGTCCAGTTCCAAATTCAAATGCAATTAAATGGACTCAAGGTGATGAATGGGGAAATGGCTGGACAGGATGGGGCATGGATATTAATCCTCCTTTCAACCTTGCTGGTGCCTGGCCTAAAGATACCTGTCAAATAAAATTGAAATGCCCGGCAGGTACAGGTCCACTTAGAATTCAATTTGAAGGTGGTGCTGGAAAAGTTGGTAAAGTATTCCAGCCAATCGCTGATGGTCAATGGCATACTTATTACTTCCCATTGAGAGAAATGGAATATCAAGATAATACGAGCAACTTTGATTCTTCTTCAGTTCATATTGTTGGTTTAATGGCTCAAGCATCGGGCGTTGCTGGTAGGGTTATCTGGATAACCGATTGGTGGACAGGAAATCCAGAATTCGATGTCATTCCACCAAATCCACCAAGTGGAGTTTTAGCTATTGCTGGTACTTATCAAAACATTGTAACCTGGCAGGATGTTCAGGGTGAAACCGGCGAGAAATACAATATTTATTACAGCAAAAATCCAATTACTGATATTAATGCACCTGGTGTAGAAGTTGTAAAACTTGGAGTTGGTGAAAACACGCAATTAATTGAACATTTATTATTTGCACCAAATACAAATCAAAGTGTAACCTATTATTATGCTGTTACATGTGTAGATGCATCGGGTAACGAAAGTGATGTCAGTGCAAATTCAGCTCCTGTCACGAATACTGCAAGGGGTGTGGCCACAATTTCTTTAAATGCACCAACTTCTACATTTAATCCGGATGGTGACTTAGCAGAATGGTCAGCAATTAGACCGTTTAGAATGTTTCCTTCGGATGGTTCTGGTCACATTGTTACTAATACAACCATTGATGGTGATAATGATTGCTCAGCTAACTCCTATGTAGCTGCAGACAACAATTATCTATATGTAGCTTTTGATGTTAACGATGATGTTTTTGCTCCATCGGGAAATTCATCATCCTGGTTAAACGACGCACCAGATATTTACATCGGACTTTATAACTGGCATGGTATACCCCACACTAACTATCAACGTGGAAATCAACCTGATTATCATATAAGATTTACATTTGATAGAATTTTAGGCGATGCACCAGCTGGAACACTTGATACACTTGGACCTAATTATTACATCGGACCAAAATTCCCGACTGGTTATGTTGTTGAAGCAAGAATTCCATGGACAGCACTGGCAGCACTTGGTAATGATGCATTGTTCACACCAGTTGAAGGATATCGAATACCAATTGATTTCGCAATTAACGATAGAGATAATGGACCAGCAAGAGAAGGTATCTTAACATATTCACCTTATAACGAAGATCAATCATGGCGAGATGTTTCAAGATGGTTATATACATGGATTGGTAATTTATGGGAACCATCTGGTGTTGAAAGAGAAGATATTGTTGTTAAAGATTATCAGTTATTGCAGAACTTCCCCAATCCATTCAACCCGACGACAGAAATTCAATTTACTCTACCAAAGAATGATTATGTGACTTTGAGAGTATATGATGTATTAGGTAAAGAAATAACAACATTAATTGAAGGTGAATTACAACCTGGATTGTATCGAGTGAATTTTGATGGTTCCAAACTTACATCTGGTGTATATTATTATAGATTAACAAGTGGTTCGTATAGTCAGACAAAGAAAATGATGCTTGTTAAATAGTAAATCCTCCTGTTCGTTTTAATTTAAAAGCGAAGCGGAATTTTTCCGCTTCGCTTGATTAATTTGAATAAGATATAGTTTTAATTAATCATTCAGGGATTGCGTTATGAAAAAATTAATTAAGCTGAATGAGATCAAAATTTTCAATTTGTCTTTTTTAGCTATACTGATAATTATTTGTTTTAGTGGACTATTATACTCGGGAACAACGGGTCGAATAGTTGGAAAGGTTGTAGATGCTCAAACTAATGAACCAATTGTGGGTGCGAATGTTTTAATCGAAGGAACTTATCTTGGTGCTGCTGCTGGTGTGGATGGTTTTTATTCTATCAACAATGTTCCACCCGGTAAATATCGATTAATTGCTTCTGCAGTGGGTTATCAGAAAACAATAATTGAAAATGTTCTTGTAAAGATTGACCTTACTACACGAGTTGATATTAAAATGATGAGTTCTGTAATTCAACTGGATAAGGAAGTTGTAGTAACTTCAGAAAGACCTCTTGTCCAGAAAGATTTGACTTCTACTTCAGTTACAATTTCAAATGATGAAATTAAAATGATGCCCGTTGAAAGCGTGAATAGAATTGTAAACTTACAAGCCGGTGTAATTGATGGACATTTCCGTGGTGGTCGTGCAAATGATGTTGCCTATTTAATTGATGGTGTAATGGTTACTGATCCTTTCAATGGTGGATTTACAATTGAAGTTGAAAATTCTTCAATCAGGCAGATGGAAGTTATCACTGGTACTTTTAATGCAGAATACGGGCAGGCTCTCTCAGGTGTTGTTAATATTGTAACGGAAGGCGGTTCAGACAAATACAAAACAGACATTAATGCTTACACTGGAAATTTCTTTACTACCCATACTGATATCTTTAGAAATCTTGATCGAATGGATAGAATATCTCAAAGAAATATTCAAATTACTTTAAGTGGTCCATTGAAGCCATTCAAAAATTTTTATTATTTCTTAACAGGGCGATACTATCATGATATAGGTCACCTCTATGGAAAAAGAGTTTATAATACCTGGGACGATGTCCCTTATTATCCTAATCCACTTGATAAGTCTGTATGGATTCCGAGAAATACAGGTGATGGTGCTTATGTACCAATGAATCCATTTACAAAATATTCAGCTAATGGAAAATTAACTTATGCTCTGCCTTCGATTGTCCTTTCATATTCATTTTTCTATGACAATACAAGAAATAAATATTATGATCATTATTGGTCCTGGACGCCAGATGGTATGATGACTCATTATGGTAATGACTGGATACATACATTTCAAATGACTCATTATATTTCTTCAAATACTTCCCATAACTTAAAATTCACATTCAATAATTATAACTTCAAAGGATATCTTTATGAAGATCCTTTTGATCCAAGATATGTTGACCCTCGACAGGGAATAGCAATCTCAAGTTATACTTTTCGATCTGGCGGAAATCAGGGTGGAAGATATAAAAGATTTACACACTCATACATTCTTCAATGGTCAATCTCATCTCAAATTAACAAAGAACATAAAATAGGTTCTGGCTTTGAATTGAGATATCATAACATTTATAACCACTATATGGATTTAATTAATTTAACAGAAGGCCAGATCGATTCACTTGGTAATCCAGTTTTCACTCCTGGTTATCCAGATAAAGGAACTATAACCGATCGAGGTTCACACATTGAATATTCAAGATATCCTTATGAGGCTTCAGCATATATTCAGGATAAAATGGAATATGATATAATGATTATTAATGCTGGAATTAGATTTGACTATTTCAATGCAAATGCAAAACTACCAGCCGATAAAAAGAATCCAACAAGAAATCCAAATTTTCCCGGATATAATGAATGGGTAAAAGCTAAACCAAAAATGCAGGTCAGTCCAAGACTTGGTGTTTCATTCCCGATTACTGATAAAGGTATTATCAGATTCTCTTATGGTCATTTCTTCAAAATCCCATCTTTCGAAAATTTATATGCCAATCCAGATTTCATTGTTCAACCAGGAAATGCTTTAAATTCAATTATTGGTAATCCAGATCTCAATGCTGAAAAGAATGTTATTTATGAACTTGGACTTCAACAGGTATTAATGGAAGATTTAGCTCTTAATACTTCAGTTTACTATCGAGATATTCGTAACTGGCTCGGAATGGAGATTGTCAACACTTATGAAGGTTTTAAATATGCAAGATTTATTAATAGAGATTACGCTAATGTCCGGGGTTTAATAATCACTCTTGATAAAAGATTTTCAAATTACTTTGGTGCAAAATTAGACTACACTTATCAAATTGCTGAGGGTAACGCATCCGACCCTTACGCTGTTTATAATTACAATCAAACAAATCCACCAATTGAAGAATCAAAAACTGTTGTTCCACTTGATTGGGACCAGAGACATACACTCAATTTAAGTTTAAATGTGGGTTTACCTGGTGATTGGTCCATTGGATTAATTTTCCAGTATGGTTCTGGTATGCCTTATACAGAAGATATTAAAATCTCAAGAGGTGTTCGATTCGAAAATGGTGGTCGAGAACCTGCTTTCTTCAATCTGGATTTAAGAGCAGATAAAAACTTCAAATTATTTGGTGTTAATATCTATGCTTATGCAATAGTTTATAATGTTCTTGATATTAAAAACGAAGTCGGGGTTTATTCGACAACAGGTCGAGCAACTGCAGATTTAAATGTGAAGTACGCAGGTGAAATTATTGGTTTAAATACAATTGATGAGTATATAAAAAATCCAGCAATGTATTCAGCTCCAAGACAAATTCGTCTTGGAATTGGATTTCAATTGTAATTAATCAGGAGATGAATAATGATAAAGAAAATCGCTTTTATTACTTTATTGATTTTAATTGAAAATATATATGGACAGGTAACACCTCAAGTACAGCTTTATCGTGATGAGCCAAAAGGTAATATACAATTTCGACGCGAAGGTGTGATGGATGGAAATCAAATCAGAACTTTATTCTACAACAATGGTGAAGTTGGTCAATGGCCATATCAACCATCTGGAGAATGGCCTAAAGGAACCGGGCATTCTTATCTGGATGGTGTTTGTGTTTTAATTGCTTCAGAAGTTAGAGCTCCAGGTAATAATCAAATTATTCATCCTCTCGAAACATCATATCGAGAATGGATGGATAAAGATCCAATTACCGGTGAAATCTGGGGACTTGAGCCTATTCCAGGTTATGTGAATCCTTCTTCCACTAAACCAGCAATTAATACAGATCCTAAAAGCTGGCCTTTAATCTGGCCTCGAGCTTTAAATTTAACTCCAGAATGGAATGGATACTGGTATGGATATTTTGGTCGTGGCGTAATGAATTCTGATTTTGAAACTTTCTTCGTAATGGACGATTCTCGAGATAAAGAATTTACAAGAGCTCCTTACTTATATTATCCTATCGCGGCTGATTCAGATCGTGGTGGATTGGGATTAAGAGTTGAAGTAAGAGGTTTTCAATGGTCTCATGTTTTAGCTGAAGATATAATATTCTGGCATTACGATATTGTGAATATTTCTGATTACGATTATCCAACTACAGCATTTGGTTTTTATACAGACCCAGGAGTTGGTGGAACAGCAGATTCCGGAGATGATTGTGCATCATTTGATTTAAAACTTGATCTGGCTTACTGCTATGATTGGGATGGAATTGGTGTCCCCGATTTCTGGAAAACTGGAATGTACGGTTACGCGTATCTTGAAAGTCCTGGCAATCCATGGAATGGTATTGATGATGACCAGGATGGATTGGTTGATGAACGAAGAGATGATGGAATTGATAATGATGGTGACTGGCAACCATATTCTGATTTAAATGGAAATGGTAAATGGGATAGAGAAGAAAATGAACCTTTGAATGATGATGTAGGCAGAGATGGTGTTGGTCCATTTGATCGTCAATATAATGGTCCTGATGAAGGTGAAGGTGATGGAGTCCCAACTGATGGTGAACCTCATTTCGATAAAACTGATAAAGATGAATCAGATCAGATTGGATTGACAGCTGTTTCAATTTATCGACTTGGTGAAGGTGGAACTGGAGGTGGATGGCCAAAAGACGATGAATCGATGTGGCTTAAAATGGTTGCAGGTACATTTGATACATCATTACAAAGATCAAATATTTCAATGGTTTTTGCGTCGGGTCCTTTCCCTCTTAATAAAGGTTTACGCGAAAGATTTTCAATGGCTCTTGTTTTCGGTGAAGATCTTAATGATCTGGTATTCAATAAAGAAACAGTTCAACAGATTTATAATGCCAATTATAATTTTTCTAAACCTCCACTAAAACCAAAATTAACAGCTGTCCCTGGTGATGGAAAAGTTTTTCTTTACTGGGATAACATAGCTGAAGAATCAAGAGATCCATTTTTAGGTTATGAAGGTGGTGATCCAAGAAAAGGATATAAAAAAGATTTTGAAGGATACTTGATTTATCGAAGTCAAGAACCTGAGTTTAATGATATCAAAGTCATAACAGATTCGAGAGGCTTACCGAGATACTGGAAACCAATTGCTCAGTTTGATAAAATTGATGGAATAAAAGGTCCTGATCCGGTCGGTATAAATGGAGCTCATTTCTGGAGAGGAGAAGATTCAGGTCTGCAGTATTCATATGTAGATACTGATGTTAAAAATGGAGTCACATACTATTATGCATGCGTTTCTTATGATATGGGAGATCCTGATTTTGGAACAACAGGTCTTCAACCAAGTGAATGCACAAAAATTATAACCGTAGATTATGCTGGCAATATTCAATTCGTGGATATTAATTGTGCTGTTGTAACACCCAATGCTCCTGTTGCAGGTTATGTCCCTCCTCAAATTCAGGGAGATACAAAACAAGTAACTGAAGGTATTGGAACAGGTTCACTTCAATTTCATGTGTATGATCCAAGAGTTATTGAAGATGGTACGTCATATAAAATAGTTTTTAATTCGACAAATGATTATCCCTTATATAAAACTCTTTCATACAAAATAATTAAATCAAAAGGAAATGAAATTGACACTATACTTACAGTTGACTCGACTTATATTGGTGCTGGAAAAGTCAGTCCTCCATTTGACGGATTAGCTCTTACAGTCTTAAACGATACTGCAGTAACAATAATAGATTCCTTAACAGGTTGGTTGGTTGGCAATAGTAATCTTCTTGTTATGGCGTTTCCAGACCAAACTCCAATTCGTGGAGTTCCCTGGCCTGCAGATTATGAAATAACTTTCTATGATGGTCCTGCCGATACATGTTACATTTCTTCACCGCCTTTATACAGAAGATTCCCGGTTAACTTTAAAGTATGGAATAAAACAGAACAGAAATACTGTAAGGTTGCTGTTCAGGATAGAGATCAATCTCAATCTCTTAGTCTGGGTGATATAATTCAAATACTTGAATTTAAAGACAGAATCATTTCACCAGCGAATATTCGTTTTGCCTGGAATATTACATATAACTCACCGACAGATCCGAACGCAACACCTGTTTATCCTAAAGGTGGTGATAAATATGTAATAACAACAAGAAAGCCATTTAAAACCGGAGATAATTTTGTTGTTACAACAAGAGCAGCCAGGACAGATAATTCATTAGCAAAGAGCCAATTATCTAAAATAGATGTTGTTCCAAATCCGTATTTAGGAGCGGCTGCCTGGGAAAAAAGAAATTTGAATACAACAGGACGTGGTGAAAGAAAAATCGATTTTATCAATTTACCACAAAAATGTACAATTAGAATTTATACTCTTTCAGGTCAGTTGATAAAGACTTTATACAAAGATTCAAATTACTTAGACGGGACTGTTTCATGGAACTTAATTACTGATGATGGAATGGAAGCCGCTTATGGTGTTTATGTTTATCATGTTGATGCACCTGGTATCGGAGAATACATTGGAAAATTTGCATTAATTAAATAAGCGGAGACGATAAAAATGATGAAAAAGATTTTTTATTTTAATTTAATTTTTATTCTGTTAATTAGTGTTTCTCAGGGTCAAACATTCAAAACAAATGTTTCAAAACGTGGAACAACGGCAGCTACTTTTCTTTCCATTGGTCAAAGTGCAAGAGCCGTGGGAATGGGTTCAGCTTTTGTGGGTGTCGTTAATGATGTTAGTTCAATCTACTGGAATCCAGCAGGATTAACCAAAGCTGACGGTGGACAAATCCTTGTGGATCATACAAAATGGATTGCTGGAATAGAATATAATTTCTTTGCTGTTAGTTATAACATTGGTGATTTAGGTGCAGTTGGTGTAAGTTTTATTGGGTCAAATATTGGCGATATGCGAGTTACAACAATTGATGAACCCTGGGGAACAGGTGAAATTTTTTCTGCAACTGATATGGCAATTAGTATTGCTTACGCTTTGCAATTAACAGATAGATTTGCTATTGGATTTAATCCGAAATTTATTTATCAGGGAATCTGGAAAATGAGTGCAAGTTCATTTGCAATAGATATGGGTGTTCAATATGTAACTCCTTTTGATGATGCAATTTTAGCAATGTCTATTTCAAATTTTGGAACAGAGATGAGATTACTCGGTCAATCGAATCTCGTTTTGTACGATCCTGATCCATACACAACAGGAAATAACAATAAAATACCAGCATATCTTGAAACTCAAGACTGGGCTTTACCACTGACATTTAGAGTAGGTGTTGCCTATAATCCAGTTAAATCAGAAAATCATAAATTAACTCTTGCATTTGATGCACTTCATCCCAGTGATGATTATGAAAGCGTAAACATCGGTTTCGAGTATGGCTTTCAAGATTTTCTTTTTCTTCGAGCAGGATATAAATCTTTATTCCTTGATGATTCAGAAGAATCTTATGCCCTTGGTTTTGGTTTGAAACAGAATTTGATGGGTAATGTTGCTATCAAAGTTGATTATGCTTATCAAGATTTTGGCAGATTGAATAATATTCAAAAATTTTCTTTGACCGTTAGTTTCTGAATGATCGCTCTCCACCCCGATTCTTGAAAAGGAATCGGGGACATTTTTTTAAGATTGAGTTTGATGATGAAGGGAAAACCAAACATTCATTATAAAATTATTCTGGTGTTTCAATGTTCAAATTAAGTAAGAAAATGGTTGATTATTTCTGCTTTGAAAAACATATAAAATATCGCTATAGAATTATGATTTTAAAAAATGTCTTTGATCAATTGGTTCATTTAAATTCATTTAATCAACGAATATTTAGAAACTCAAAGTTTAATCCCGAAATGAATAATTACAACAAAAAAAGTTTTTATCTCATTCATCAATTAATTCTCTTATGTTTAATAGCCCTGACTTTTTCGTTCTCAACTATTAATGCGAAAGATTTCAAAGGCGCAGAGTTTCGAACAAAGCAAACTTTCCTGTATGGTAGATTTGAAGTCAGAATGAAATCAGCTTATCGTGAAGGTATGCTTTCATCTTTTTTTACTTATCATGAATTTTCAGGTGGAATAGAAAACTGGAATGAAATCGATATTGAAATCTTAGGAAGATATCCAAACGATATTCAATTCAATACAATCACATCAGGCCAAACTAATCATGTAAGTCATTATCCTTTACCATTTTCTCCACATGAAGATTTTCATATTTACGCAATTGAATGGACACCAACTTATGTTGCCTGGTTTGTTGATGGAATAGAAGTCTATCGACAATCGGGAAGTCATATTCCAACTTTAAATAAAGCTCAGAAATTAATGATGAATATCTGGAATCCTGAAGCAACAAACTGGGCTGGTCAATTTAATCCTGATGCACTTCCTGCTTTCGCTTATTATGATTGGGTTAAATATTATCTATATACTCCTGGTTCTGGAAATTACGGCACTGGTAATAATTTTACATTCTCCTGGTCTGATGATTTTACTTACTGGAACACTTCTCGCTGGGATAAAGCCACTCATACATTTGTTGGGAATGGTTGCGATTTTATTCCAGAAAATGTTGTAATCCGGGATGGATATTTAATTTTGTGTTTAACTAATTCAACTGATATTGGCTACACCGATACAAAGGGTCCTGTTCTACTTTCTGCAAAAGTTCATAACGGAAAAATTCTTGTAAATTTTTCTGAAGAGCTTGACGAAATTTCTGCTCAAACAAAATCAAATTATATCATTTATGGAGTTAATGTTGATTCTGCCCGATTACTTTCTGATAAAAAAACAGTAGAACTTTCTGTTTCCAACTGGGACTTTATCTCGCCCAAAACTTTAGTTGTATTGAATGTAAAGGACGACTGGAATCCTGCCAATACAATGAGTCCAAAAGCAGTTTCGATTATTACTCAGACGCAGTTTACATTTCCATTGAAAATTAATTGTGGCGGACCATCTGCTCTTGGTTATTTACCAGAGCAAAGCTGGAATCTAACTTCAGATTATGGTTCAATGGATGGTGGAAATGCAACTTACTCTTTCAACATCAACAACACTGATGAAGATGAAATCTATCAAACCGAAAAATGGGGAATGACGACTTATAGGGTTCGCCTTCCCAATGGTATTTATAATGTTAAGCTAATGTTTGCTGAAAATTATCATAACCAATCAGGTCAGAGAATTTTTGATGTGTGGGTTGAAAACGAAAAGGTTCTTCAAAATTTTGATGTTTACTCTCTTGTAGGCAGGAATACAGCCTATGAAAAAATTGTTAACAATGTTAGTATTAGCGACGGTTACCTTGACATTTACTTTGTAACTCATAAAGATAATCCAATGATTAACGGCATCGTCATAGAACTTATTTCACTTGGTGTAAATGAGAAAGGTTTTCCCGTTCAGGACAATTTTACTCTGGAACAAAATTTCCCGAATCCGTTCAATGGAGAAACGATAATTTCTTACTCCATTCACAATCCTGATTTTTATTCGTTCAAATTGTTTGATTTACTTGGCAAAGAAATTTTAAATAAGAATTTAGGTTATTTGAACAGGGGAAAATATTTTCTGAAGCTTAATTTGAATGATCATTCTGGATTAAAAATTTCATCTGGAGTTTATCTCTATATGTTGGGAGATAAAAATTCATTTCAATCCAAAAAAATGTTGTTGCTGAATTAAGTCAATCTAAGGAATAAGAAATATGAAAAAATTATTCATCTTATTGTTTACTTTGTTCTTACAGATATCTATTAATGCTCAATCGAAATCCATTGAGGAAAGAGTTATGGAATTAATCTCCAAGATGACCCTTGAAGAGAAAGTCGGTCAAATGACGCAAATTACACTACAAGCCGTTTCCAGAACACAGGGAACACGAAATCAGAAGCACGAACTCGATGAGAAAAAATTAGAGGAAGCCATTGTAAAATATAATGTTGGTTCTATATTAAATGTTTATGATGTAGCTCACTCAATTGAATACTGGCATGAAGTTATAACTAAAATTCAAGATATCGCAACGAAGAAAACTCGACTTGGAATTCCTGTTATTTATGGAATTGATGCAATTCATGGAGCAACATATACAAAAGGTTCAACTCTCTTTCCTCAGGCTCTCGCTGTTGCTTCTACTTTCAATAAAAATATAGCTGAACGAATAGGTGAAATAACAGCAATAGAAACAAGAGCGAGCGGAATACCCTGGAATTTCTATCCAGTGATGGATTTGGGTCGACAACCTTTGTGGCCAAGACTATGGGAAACTTTTGGCGAAGATGTTTACTTAGCACAACAAATGGGAATGGCTTATATAAAAGGTGCTCAAGGTAATGACGTAAGTCAGCCCGATAAACTTGCAACCTGCCTAAAACATTATGTCGGTTATAGTTTTCCTTTTAATGGTTTCGATCGAACACCAGCTTATATGTCAGAAAGAACATTAAGAGAATATTTTCTCCCACCATTTGAAGCCGGAATTAAAGCCGGTGCAAAAACAATTATGGTCAATTCAAGTGAGATTGATGGTATTCCAGGACATGCAAACTATCGTCTCTTAAAAGAAATTCTTCGAGACGAATTGAAATTTGATGGCTTTGTTGTTTCTGATTGGGAAGATATTAATCGATTATACACAAGAGATAGAATTGCATCATCATTAAAAGAAGCAGTGAAAATTGCTGTTATGGCCGGTGTTGATATGAGTATGGTACCTTATGATTTTAGTTTCTATCACAATCTGATTGAACTTGTAAAAGAAGGTTCTGTCCCGATGTGGAGAATTGACGAAGCTGTTAGCAGAATTTTAAAAGTGAAATTTGAACTTGGACTTTTTGAAAATCCATATCCACCAAAAGATTATTTAAACAAATTTGCAAGCCAGGAACACACCCGATTAAATCTTGATGCTGCAAGTGAGTCGATTATACTTGTTAAAAATGAAAATAATATACTTCCATTAAATAAGAACATGAAGATTTTTGTCACAGGTCCAACAGCCAATAAACTCTCTCCATTAAATGGTGGATGGACAATCACCTGGCAAGGGAATGATGAAGAACTTTATCCACAGGAAAAAAACACAATTCTTGAAGCAGTAAAATCAAAAGCTGGAACTAATAATGTTTTGTTTGAAGAAGGATGCTCATTTGATAAAGAGTTAAATACAAATAAAGCACTCCAAAAAGCAAAACAATCAGATTTAATTTTGCTGTGTCTCGGTGAACCAGCATATTGTGAAACTCCAGGAAACATAAATGACCTGACACTTCCGGAAGCTCAATTGAATTATGCAATGAAATTAATTAATACTGGTAAACCAGTTATTCTTGTGATAGTTGAAGGAAGACCGAGATTAATTACAAAAATTTATGATAAAGTAAAAGGAATTTTAATTGCATTTTTACCGGGAATGGAAGGTGGCAATGCAATTGCTGATGTTTTGTTTGGAAATGTAAATCCATCAGGGAAATTACCAATTACTTATCCTAAGTATCCCAATGCAATCGTTCATTATGATTATAAACCAATTGAGAGCTATGATGTTAATCGTTATGATCCACTTTTTCCCTTTGGCTTTGGATTAAGTTATACAAAATTTTCTTATTCAAATTTGAGATTGAATAAAACTGAAATAACAGAAGACGATGAATTGCTTGTATCCATTGATGTTAAAAATGAGGGCAATCGAATAGGCAAAGAAGCGATTTTAATGTATATAACAGATTTGTATGGTCAGGTAAGTCGACCAAATAAACAATTGAAAGGTTTTGAAAAAATTGAATTGAAACCTGGCGAAGTAAAAACTGTTACATTTAAAGTAAATAAAGAACATTTATCTTTCATTGGATTAAATAACAAACGAGTAGTAGAACCTGGTGAATTCATTATCACAATTGGAGGTTTACAACAGAAGTTTTCTTTAAAATGAGTTTGAGTTTCTCAGACTTTAAGTTGACGAATTTCATTGTGATTAAAATTGTCTTATGATGAAATAATGAATATTGATGAAGTTCTCATTAAAATTGTTAATCATCTTGATAATTAAATAATTTGTGGAGAGGTTTTGTGAAGCAGTTCAAACTATTTTTAATTCTTACATTAATTTTAATACTCTTTTTTTCACATTCATCTTTTGCAACTGGTTTTTTGAAAGTTCAGGGGAAAAAAATAGTTGATGGTAGTGGACAGAGTTTTTATTTAAAAGGAATTGGTCTTGGTGGATGGCTTTTGCAAGAAGGTTATATGCTTCATACATCGGGTTTTGCAAATGCTCAATGGCAAATAAGACAAAAAATTGTCGAATTGATTGGTGAAACAAACACAGAAATTTTTTACGAAGCCTGGCGAAAAAATTTCATCAGAAAAATTGATATCGATTCAATTAGAGCCTGGGGATTTAATTCAATTAGATTACCGTTTCATTACAATCTCTTTGCAATAAATTCAAATCCACCACAATTTATTAATAAAGGTTTTGAAATAATCGATTCACTTCTCTCCTGGTGTGAAGCTAATCAAATCTATTTAATTCTTGATATGCATGCAGCTCCCGGTGGACAAAGTGATGAGAATATCAGCGATTATAATCCAGCTTTTCCTTCACTATGGCAGAGTGAACAAAATAAAGATTTGACAGTCAAAATCTGGAGAAAAATAGCAGAAAGATATAAAGACAAAGAATGGATTGGTGGTTATGATTTATTAAACGAACCAAAATGGAATCTCCCTCCTAATAATCAACCGTTGCGTGAATTGTACATTAGAATAACCGATACAATCAGAGCAGTTGATACAAATCATATCATCTTCATTGAAGGTAACTGGTTCGCCACAGATTTCACTGGTCTTACTCCACCATGGGATAATAATATGGTTTATAGTTTTCATAAATACTGGAATTCAAATGATCAGGGAAGTATTCAATATCTTATTAATTTAAGGAATGAATTTAATGTACCTCTGTGGCTTGGTGAGAGTGGTGAGAACTCAAATAAATGGATGGTCGATTGTGTTGAGCTTATGAAAAGAAATGATATCGGCTGGTGCTGGTGGACACACAAAAAAATTGAAACAATTGCTGGACCTCTATCAGTAGTTATGTCTCCATTTTACAGAACACTTCTAAATTACTGGAGTGGTTCAGGACCAAAACCAAGTGCAACTTATGCTTTTAATGCATTGATGATACAAGCAGAAAATTTAAAACTTGAACTTTGTGAATTTAGAAAAGATTTCATAGATGCTTTGATGCGTCAACCTGACAACAACCAAACTATTCCATATAATGAAAATTTAATTCCAGGTATTATCTATGCAACTGATTATGACCTCGGAAAACTGAACTATGCCTATTATGATACTGATTATCAAAATATTGGTGGTGGTAACTGGAATAATGGCGGTAAATATCGTAACGATGGTGTTGATATCGAGTATTGTACTGATTTAAGTTCAAATGGATATAATGTTGGCTGGATTCAAAATGGTGAGTGGCTCAGATATACTTGTCGGATTATTAATTCAGGCACTTATAAAATTAAAATTAATGTCGCTTCAATGAATTCTGGTGGACAAATTCTTCTAAGATTAGATGGTTTAGTTCTTGGTGGTTTAATCAATGTTCCCAATACCAATGGATGGCAAAACTGGCAATTAGTTGAATTGAACAATGTTTATCTACCATCTGGTGTGCATCAATTAGAAGCAAGATTTTTTAATGGAGGATTTAATCTCAGCCATTTTGAGTTTGAATTGTTATCAACCGATGTGAAACCTGATGAACACCAGCTCAGAAAGTTTGAACTGTTTCAAAACTTTCCCAATCCTTTTAATTCTAAAACTCTAATTACTTACTCAATTCCTGAAAGTGATCATATTAAATTGATTCTTTATGATGCCCTTGGTAATCAAATACTAACAATCGTTGATGAATACAAAACACCAGGAACTTATGCTGTGGAACTTGATTCAAAATATCTATCGAGTGGTTCCTATTTTGTGAAATTACAATCGTATAAAAATTCAATTGTCAGAAAGATTATGGTTTTAAAGTGATAAAAAAATTGTTTGTGATTTTTGTACTCAGTGAATTATGTATTGCCCAGACTGTGAATTTCACATCATCAAATCTTCCAATTGTTGTAATCAATACACTCGGGCAAGAAATTCCAGATGACTATAAAATAAATGCAAGAATGGGAATTATTTATAATGGAGAAGGGATTAGAAATAATTTAAATGATCCTTTTAATAATTATGATGGTTGGATTGGTATCGAGCTTCGAGGTTCGAGTTCTCAGGTTTTTCCAAAAAAATCTTATGCTGTTGAAACAAGAGATTCTCTTGGCAATGATATTTCAGTTTCTTTACTTGGTTTTCCGCAGGAAGAAGATTGGGTTTTTCTTGGACCTTATAATGATAAAACTTTAATACGAGATGCTCTTGCCTATAGACTTGCAAGAGAGCAGGGAAGATATGCCTCTCGTTCAAAATTTTTTGAGCTTGTGATTAATGGAGAATATAAAGGTGTTTATCTTCTACTAGAAAAGATTAAAAGAGACCCAAATCGTGTTAATATCAAGAAATTAAATCCAGCAGACACAACTGGTGATGCAGTTACAGGTGGTTACATCATTAAAATTGATAAGCTTGATGGTGAAAATAACGATGGTTGGTACTCAGATTTTAAACCATTTCCACAACTGAATACAAAAATTCTTTATCAATATCATTACCCCAGTCCCGATGAAATAGCAGGTGCTCAGAAAAATTACATCAGAGCTTTCATCTACGCTTTTGAGTCGACAATGGCTGGACCATACTTTTCCGATTCATTGATTGGATTTCAAAAATATATAGATGTTAATTCTTTTATCGATTACATTCTTTTAAATGAGCTTGTAAAAAATATTGATGCTTATCGATTGAGCACATTCTTTTATAAAGATAGAGACAGTCGTAATCCGAAACTATTTGCTGGACCAGTCTGGGATTTTAACTTAGCTTTTGGTAATTGTGAATATTATGAAGCTTACAACTCGAGTGGCTGGTATCTTGAATATGTTTCTGAATTTTCAAACATACCGAGCTGGGAAAATTTCTTTATTCCTTTCTGGTGGAAAAAAATTTTCAATGATCAAAATTTTAAAATAAAGTTTCGTCAGAGATGGATTGAGTTGAGGAATACTGTCTGGACTAATGAAAAGATAAATGCAATTATTGATTCACTGGTTAATCTACTTGATGAATCGAAAACAAGAAATTTTCAAAAATGGCAAGTCATTGGACAATACGTCTGGCCTAATTATTATGTCGGTCAATCCTACGAAGACGAAATAAATTATCTAAAAAATTGGTTGAACGGTCGACTAATCTGGATGGATTACCAGCTTGTAACCAGTGTTGAAGACAACCAGGTTATAGATGAAAACTCAAATTTTGTCTTATACCAAAATTTCCCGAATCCCTTTAATCCTGTCACAAAAATTAAATACTCATTAAAAAAATCTAATCATGTTTCGATCAAGTTATTTGATATTCTCGGGAATGAAATCGCAACACTTGTGAACGAATTTAAATCTCCTGGTGAATATAGTTTTGAATTAAATGCCGCAAAGTTAGGATTGAGTAGTGGAATGTATTTATATCAGATGAGGTCTGGAGAATTTTGTTCAATGAAGAAGCTGATTTACTTGAAATGATTTTCAAGCCCGTTTAATTAGAAATGTTCCAGCCTGTAAATTTTTACAATCAAAATCTAATCTCGGGTTTACCTGAAAAAATCTGTTCACATAAAATTAAGAATAAATTAGAGAGAAAATTATTTTTTAAGACGCCATTTTTATCTAAGTCCAGTGGGAATTTTAAATTCAAAATTTATCCTCATCGAAGGGAAAAAATGAATTGTTTGATTAATTAGCCATTCATTTAGTTTATTCAGGATAATATTTCAAAAAAGTGTTTATATCTTGAAGTTAAGTTGAAGTGAAATTCGTACAAGGCTTAGGGTTTAAAACAAAAAACCTCAGCTTTTTGCTGAGGTTTTTATTGAGCTCCGCGTGCAGGACTCGAACCTGCAACCCTCCGGTTAACAGCCGGATGCTCTACCATTGAGCTAACGCGGAATGGTCAAAACAATCTTCAAACTTTTGCTTGCAATTATAAGAATTTGAAAAATTATTTCAAATATTTCTAATTGAATTAAAAAATTTTATTGCTCCAGGAAAAATACTAATTGCCCGGATGTAGTTGAAATCGAAAGGTTTCTATTTTCTAATTCAACTTATCTAATTAAAAATCTTTTATTGATTTGTCTTTTTGATTGTAGAGATATTGGTGGTTATATAGAATAAAAATAAATTGCACGAGTTTGTCTGTTGTCAATTAATATGACAAACAACTCAATAAACTAAAAACATAAATGAAAGAATTGAAATATGGAAAAAACAAAACCTCCGGTTAAGCAATCTGATTTGCTTATGTTTCTGGGAATTTTACTATTCCTTCTGGGTTTACTGATTGGTCTGTTTATACCTGTGATGACAAATCCAAGAATGGGACTTACTGCTCATCTTGAAGGTGTAATGAATGGAATGTTTCTTGTCATTCTGGGACTCATCTGGCACAAACTTATAATAACCGAACGATGGTTGTCTTATACTTTTTGGCTGACAATTTATGGTTCATTTGCAAATTTTGTTGCTGTGACAATTGCAGCTATAACTGGTGCCGGAGAAATGATGCCCATTGCTGGAGGTAAAAAAGGTACAATCTTTATGGAAGGACTAATTTCATTTTTACTCGTCACTCTAACTGTAGCGATAGTTTTTGTTTGTGTAGTTGTACTTATTGGACTTTACAGGAATCTAAAATCGACAGAGTAGAAATTAAACTAATAGCAGAAGTTATAATGAGATTTTCGAAAAAAGTAAATGATTGAAGTAATTAGATAAACTCAAACTCTTACCGAAACCATATTATTTCATTAAAAAGGTTTGTAAGATAATTACAATAAATTTAATTGAATGGTATTGTTGAGGTTAGGGCTGACTAATAAATATTATTCTGTCATAATGAATTCATCTCAGGGTCTAAATTTGATTTATAATTACAAGTTTCGATGCTGAAATAGAGGATGTTCAAAAAGTATTATCTTGTCAGGGGCTGACTAAAAAGTATTATTTTGTCACCCTGAATTTATTTCAGGGTCTATTTTTGGTTAATAATCTCAAGTTTAGATGCCGAAATGAATTCGGCATGACACTTTTTGGACAACCCCTGTATTTTCAAAACATAAATTCAAGTTTAGATGCTGGAATAAATTCTGTACAGGATTCGGCAGGACAGTCTCTTATTTCTTTAAAACATTATTCTCTTCAATTGAAACATTCTATAGACTTGAAATATCAGGTGTAGTTCATTTTTAAAAATGAGAATTAAATGGATTAAGAAAACTCTATTGCAGTTTTTAAAAACTTTGAGTTGAATAGCTATGATTTAAATTAAAGGAAAATATGTTTAAATCAGTTAATCACTTATGAATTTTATAACTCAATTATTTCCGGGTCGTTTTCACTTTTCACAACTCGCCATTCATTCTCTTCGATATCGAAATCAGTTATTCTTTCGAGTGGGACTTTGAGATATTTCCCGTGAGCTTCAACAGCAATCTCACCGTTCAATAAATAAATTTCGCCTGTACCTTCAAAGATTCTGTTTTCGTTCTTTGTAATTCGTCCGACAACTTTTAAATCTTCATTTAATGGAATTGGCTTTTTGAACTTTACATTTAACTCAATAGTAACTCCCCAGACTTCTTTATCGTAATGATTTAGAATTGCCCTGCCAATAGTTTCATCTAAAATTGCTGAAGCAATTCCACCATGAAGTCTGCCAGGATAACTTTGATGAATCTCAGTAGGTTTAAAGATTGCAATTAATTCTTTTGATTCGGAGACATAAAAACTGGCTTTTAAGCCGAAAGGATTTTTTAATCCACAAACAAAACACAATTTTGAGTTTTTCTGTTTATCTATAATTTTATGAATCAATTTTATGACTCTCTGGTTTGTTTAATTCATCAGATATGGTTTTATTTTGTGAAGTATTTTCTTCGAGAGTATTTTCTGAGATTTCTTCTGGACTCTCTTCAAGTTTGGATTTAAAAGAAAGATATAGAAGCATCAAAATCCCAATCATTACAGAAACATCAGCGAAATTGAAGATGGGTAGACTTTCGTATGTTCGACCAAACAATGTGTAATCAAAAAAATCTATATGAATAAAATCAACTACACGCCCATGAAAAAGTGGAGCGTAACCGTAAAGTATTCCAAAGAAAACTCGATCGATTATATTTCCAATAGCTCCACCAAATATTAATGCAATGGCTAATCGAACTTTAAAATCTTTGTAACGAGAGATGTATAAATAATAGAGAATTAATAGAGCGGCAATTATCGTAAAAATTGTAATTGCTAATTTGAAATCTCTACCGAGATCAATCCCGAATGCAATTCCATAATTTTCAACATGGGTTATTTGAATGAGGTCATCGATTATTTTAATGCTTGAATTTATTTTAAGCCCTCTGTGGTGAATGTTTAAAAATGGAATTTTGAATCCTTTGACAAGTAGTTTTGTTATCTGATCTATTACAACAACCACAAGAGAATAGTATAATACTTTCATTTAAAGTTTGATTAATTCAAGTTTAATGAATGCAATTAGGAACTTAAAGCTTGCTTGATCTCATTAATTAAAATTTGCTTTTCAACAAGTCCAATGTGTTTATTTACAATTCGTCCAGTTTTATCAATTATAAATGTTGTTGGTATTGCATCAATTCCACCATATTTATTGTAGACATCATCATTACCAATTAGAATGGGATAATTTATTTTATATTCTTTTACAAATGGAGGAACAACTTTCATTGGGTTCTGGTCGACAGTAATGCCAATTACTTGAACATTATTTCCAAAAGATTTTTGAATATCAATCAAGTCGGGAATTCCTTCTCTGCATGGTGCGCACCAGGTTGCCCAGAAATCTAATACGACAACTTTTCCTTTAAAGTCTGACAATTTTACAATTGAGCCATCAATAGATTTCAGAGAAAAATCAAATGCTAAGGTATCACTGCTTTTTGTTTCGTGTAAATACTTTTTTGTTCCTGGAGGGTATTTAAATGAATGTGGGTCATCTTTTCTTGTGTTGTTTATAATAAATAAGATGATTATAAAACTAAGAAAGGCATACCAGAAAATTTTTCCCCAGTGAATTTTACTTTTATTTTCCTGTGACTTTTGAACCTTTATCTTTTTCTCTTTTGCCATTGTATTAATTATTCCTTAATTACTTAATGTAAAAATAAGAAAGTTAAATCAAAATTTGATTTATTTTTTCGTTTTTGATTTTGAATAAGGTTTGAGTTTTAAATGCTCAATGAAAATTTTAATTATAATTAATATTCATTCAAACTATTTCATATTTTAATTAAAGAACACTGTAAATAATTTTGATTAGAATTTCTATTTTAAACAAAAAATGAGTTTCATAAACCTTTCATACAGAATAATTGTTTAATAAAAAAAAGTTTGAACTATGGAGAATAAAATCAAAACAGATATCATTACTTTACCAATTGAAGGAATGACCTGTGCAAGTTGTGTCCTTCGTGTTGAAAAAGCCTTAAAAAAACTTGATGGAGTTCAGGAAGCCGTTGTAAATCTGGCAACTGAACAGGCTCAGGTAAAAATTGATCCATCGAAAGTCAAATTTGAACAACTCAAAGAAGCTGTAGAAAAAGTTGGATACAATGTTATCGAGCCAGCACAAGAAAAGATTGAAATTAAAGACATTGTTGATAAAGAAAGAGAGAAACAATTTGAAAAACTAACAAATGATTTAAAGTTTGCAGTAATCTTCACAATACCTGTATTTCTTATCAGTATGTTGATGATGACTGAGACTTTTCAAAATGCACTTGGTACTCTGACAGAATTTGTTCCTTATCTCCTTTTTGTATTGACAACTCCGATCGTTTTTAAAAGTGGAAGAAGATTTTTCCGAATAGCTTATAATAATCTTAAGCATTTTTCTTCTGATATGAATACACTTGTTGCTGTTGGTACTGGTTCAGCTTATTTATACAGTACAGTGGCGACATTTTTCCCTGATCTTTTTGGATTGAGTGCCCATCAATCCCATAATGAAATTTATTTCGACACTACTGCTGTCATAATCACATTAATTCTATTTGGAAGATGGCTTGAGGCAAAATCGAAATCACGAACATCATCAGCAATTAAAAAATTAATCGGACTTAAACCACAAGAAGCTAATGTAATTAGAGATGGCAAAGAAATAACCATAAGAATAGATGAATTAAAGATTAATGATATTGTGATAGTCAGACCGGGAGAAAAAATTCCTGCTGATGGATTCATAATAAGTGGAGCTTCTTCTGTAGATGAGTCAATGATAACAGGCGAAAGTATTCCGGTAGAAAAAAAAGAAGGTGATAAAGTTATTGGTGGAACGATTAATTTATCGGGCAGTTTTAATTTTAGAGTATCTGCAACAGGGACAAAATCAATTCTTGGTCAGATAATAAAACTCGTTGAAGAAGCTCAAGCTTCAAAAGCACCAATTCAAAATCTGGCTGATAAAATCGCTTCTGTATTTGTACCTGTTGTAATTTTAATTGCAATTATAACTTTTCTTGGCTGGTTGATTTCTGGCTCATCATTTTCAGTGTCGCTAATCCATTTTGTTGCTGTATTGATTATAGCTTGCCCGTGTGCTCTGGGTCTGGCAACACCAACAGCATTAATTGTTGGTACAGGCATTGGAGCTGATAATGGCATATTGATTAAAAACGCACAAAGCTTAGAATTAACCCACAAATTAACTGATTTAGTACTTGATAAAACTGGAACAATTACAGAAGGTAAGCCAAAAGTAGAAGAAATATTTTTCATTGATGAGACGCAGAAAGAATTTAATCTTAGACTTATTATTTCAGCAGAAAATAAATCAGAACATCCAGTAGCTAAAGCCATTTCTGATTTTGGTAAAGAAAAGAATATTCAGTTAATTGAACCAGATAAATTTAAATACAAAGTTGGTTTTGGTGTTGAAGCTCATTTTGGTGAAGATATTTGTCTTGTTGGAAGTGAAAATTTAATGCTGGAAAACAAAATTGATTTTTCTAATTATGAAGAGATGATTCAGGAACTAACTTCAAAAGGTAAGATTGTAATCTATGCTGGAATTAATTCAAAACCTGTCGCACTAATTTCCATAAGTGATCCAGTTAAAAAGAATTCAAAACAAGCAATAGAAAAGATTAAATCATCAGGAATAAATGTTATTATGATTACTGGTGATAGTGAAAAAACCGCTCGCACCATAGCCGCTGAAACTAAAATTGATAAATACTTTGCGAGAGTTTTACCAGATGATAAAGCAAGTATTGTAAAGAGTTTGAAAGGCGAAAATAAAATAGTTGGAATGGTTGGAGATGGAATTAATGATGCGCCAGCACTTGCACAAGCCGATGTAAGTATAGCAATGTCAAGTGGAACCGACATAGCTATGGAGACAGCAGACATCACTCTGATGAAGAGCGATTTGATGGATGTTTATAAAGCAATAAAACTATCACATCTTACAATTAAGGCAATTAAACAAAATCTTTTCTGGGCTTTTATTTATAATGTGATTGGTATCCCTCTTGCAGCATTAGGAATATTAAATCCAATGATTGCTGCAGCAGCGATGTCTTTAAGTTCAGTGTCAGTTGTAACAAATTCATTGCGGATTAGAAAGAAAAATCTTTAAATTGAATTAGAGTTGCATTAATTATTTAGTTCGAATCAATTAACAATATCAAAATAAAAGTAGGAGAGAAGAATGAAATACCTAATTAGTACTCTTGCAATTATTTTCTTTTTAACAACAGTTGTTGTATCACAGGCACAAGATAAACAAGAAGTGAAAAAAGACACTAAAGTTGAGAAAGTTCATAAAAAAGATGGTGAATGCTCAACTGAAAAAACAACTGAAAAATCAAAACAAGAATCTTGCGATACTGAAAAAGCAAAATCAAAGAGCGATGAATCATGTTGCTCTGAAGACGAAGCTAACTCAAAAGCAGATGATAATTGCTCCAAAAAAGATAAATCATCTACACAGACCAAAGAAAGCAAAAATTAATAACCATCAATAAGCCCCACTTCAGTCCTTGAGGAGCTTCAACCTGTTAAGGTGAAGCTCCTTTTTTTATAATCTTTCTATGTGATAAATAAATATCGAAATTATTTTTAATAATGGACTGATAAGAAAATAATTGTTGAAATAATAGAACATACTTTCAGCAAATCGAATCAGTAATCTGTCATTAAAAAGAAGAAATAGATTATCTCAATTGCAAATAGCTGGATAAACAGTAATCAGTTAATAAATGTAGTCAACTCAACGGCTATGCTCATACTAAATTCTATTTGATCACACTTATTTTCAATTTTTATTTTTCTTATTTTTCTTATCGTATGAGTCTTCTATACAACACAAAAATTAAATTACGAAACTTATTGGGAAGAGATAATTTCTTTCTAACATCAATTGAAAAATCATTTGACTGGATTAAAAGTCTAATCCCTTTTGAAGTCAGATACTATCCTGAGTTTTCCCGTTTCAAAAAATTTCTAATTCAATCTCAATACTGGTCGAAAGAAAAACTTGATGAGTTTCAGTATGAGAAGACAAAAACATTACTGGAATATGCGGAAAAATTTGTTCCATACTATCAAAAAAAATTTGCTGAGTATGGTGTGAGTTCAAAAGATTTTATCAATCTTCAGGATATTAAAAAATTTCCTACCGTCACGAAGGAAGAAATTAGAGATAATCTCGAACTATTTATTTCAAAAAAATTTCCAAAATATAAGTTAATGTATGTAACTACTGGTGGCTCAACAGCAATTCCTTTTGGTTTTTATCAACCGCCTTCCCTTGAAAAAATTGATTTAGCATTTTTTGATTATCACTGGAATTGGGCTGGATGTAAATTGACAGATCTTTCCGTCGTTCTTCGTGGCGAATTTGTTGGCAGTGAAAAAAAATTATTTGATTATAAACCAGTTAAAAACGAATGGAGATTTTCAACTTATTATCTCAACGAAAAAACCTTTGATATTTATTTCAATAAATTAAATCAAATCAAACCTGTATTTATTCAAGCGTATCCATCGGCAGCTGAACTTTTTGCACAAATGATTATTGAAAGAAATTACAAACTCTCTTTCAAACTTAAGGCAATAATGCTCGGTTCAGAAAATGTTTATGATGAACAAATCGATTTGATAGAAAGAGCATTTGAAGCTAAAGTTCATACCTGGTATGGTCAGGCAGAAAGAGTTTGTCTGGCTCCATGGTCAAAGAACTCAAGATTGTTTCATGTTTTACCGCAATATGGACTTACTGAATTAGTTGATTCAGAAGGAAATGAAATCAATCAAGAAGATCAAACTGGTGAGATTATAGCGACAGGATTTTATAATTTTGCAATGCCATTTATAAGATACAGAACTATGGATCTGGCAACTCATACAAATCAGAAAAGTCCTGATGGTTTTAATTTTAGATTGTTCAAACGAATTGAAGGAAGAATTCAAGAATTAATTGTAACTTCAACAGGTAGATTAATTTCAATGACAGCAATAAATATGCACGATGAGACCTTTGATAATGTCCGTCAATTTCAATTTTATCAGGATACACCAGGAAAATTAATCCTAAAAATTCTACCAAATCAAAAATTCTCTGAGAAAGATTTGCAAAGAATTTATAATAACCTGAAATTTAAGTTAGGTGATGATACAAGTCTTGAAATTAAAATTGTTGATAGTATACCCAGAACAAAAAGCGGTAAACTCAGATTTCTTGAACAAAAACTTGAAATCAAAAATTGGCATAAGATTGAGAAAATCAAATGAAAGAATTTGTTGATTCAAGAAAAAGCAACATTGTCGCAATTTTTAATGATGAGACTACCAGATATTCTAACAATCCACCCTATCATCCAAATAAACTTTATCCTGAATATCCTTTCAATGAAAAATTTATAGACAACTCTTTTGAAGGTGTTGATGCCTATGAAGCAGTAAGAAACTTATTTTATTTGCTTGGTTATGATATTGAAAATTTTGGAACAAAAAACTGGAATCCCCTCGGTCATATTATCAAACCAGGATACAAAGTAGTTCTTAAACCAAATTTTGTTTTACATTTTAACGAAGCGGGTTATGATATTTTTGCAAGTCTAACTCATCCATCAGTCATTAGAGCAATTGCTGATTATTGTTTGATTGCTTTGAAAGGCGAAGGTAGTATTGTTATTGCGGAAGCTCCACAAATGAACTGTGAACTCGATAAACTTGAAGAGATAATGAAATTAAATTCTGTCTTTGAATTTTATCGTGAACATGCAAATATGGATTTTAAATTGATTGATATAAGAAAGCTTACCTGCAAGTTTGATTACGACAAAGGATATTTTCCTTCAGATAGTTTTGTTGTAAATGAAAACGCCGATCCACTCGGATATGAAATTATTGATCTGGGTGAAGATAGTTACTTACATCAATTGACTGGTCTTGAGAATCTTTATGGTGCTGATTATGATAGAAAATTTACAGTAATGAATCATTCAAATGGTGTTCATAAATATTGTGTTTCAAAAACTGTTTTAAGTGCAGATACTGTGATTTGCATTCCAAAACTCAAGACTCACAAAAAAGTCGGGGTAACTTTAAATATCAAATTGCTTGTCGGAATTAATGGAGATAAAAACTATCTGGCTCACTATAGAATTGGAACTCCCGATCAAAATGGCGACGAATTTCCTCCAAGCAATAAAGCTGATATTAATCTTTACAGAAAGTTTACAAGATTTTTCAGTGATTATTTTTTTGCAAAGAGAAGTAAACTCGGTGATAAATTATTCTTGATGATTAAATCAGTTGCTCAGCCAACTTTAAATTTTCTCAGAAAGAAAAAAATTATTACTCCACCAGATGAAAATGATCGAGTTTATGGTGGTAATTGGTGGGGAAACGATACTGCCTGGAGAATGGCTCTGGATCTGGCAAGAATTTTTATTTATGCTGATAATAATGGCAGAATGACAGATAAACCACAGCGAAATATTTTATCAATAATAGATGGAATTATTGCCGGTGAAGGCGATGGTCCTATGTCGCCAAAACCAAAATCAATCGGTACTCTAATTGGCGGTGAAAATATACTTGCCATCGATACAGCTGCTTCTTCTTTAATGGGATTTGATTATAAAAAAATTAAAATGATTAAATATGGATGGGAAGAAAAAAAATATCCCCTTACCCATTTTAATCCAGAATGCACAAAAGTAATTTCGAATGATAAATTTCTGGATGGAAAAAATGTTAGTACTTGCACGAAATACAAATTCGAGCCTCATCGCAACTGGCGTGGTCACATTGAAATTGAATAAAATAGAGAATGAAATTTTTTTGTTTTCTCTTTCGGAGAAAATAAACTTCCTGAAAGTTTCAACAGGATTTTATTATAAAGTGAATACAAATCAAATTTGAGGTTAATATGAGTTCAAGTATGTCTTTTATTGACTATTCTATAATTATTGTTTACATATTAATCGTTCTCATAATTGGATTTTACTGGCGAAGGCGAACAAGAAATTCGGAAGAATATTTTTTAGCTGGTAGAAAGGTGGGCTGGATTGCAATCGGAGCTTCGTTATTTGCAACAAACATATCAAGTGAACACTTTCTTGGTCTTGCTGGCACAGGTTCAAAATCAGGTCTGGCAGTTGGTCATTTCGAGTGGCTTGCCTGTTTGATTTTACTTTTGCTCGGCTGGGTTTTTACTCCATTTTATATTCGTTCTGGTGTTTTTACAATGCCGGAATTTCTGGAAAAAAGATACAATACATCTTCTCGTTATTATTTGAGCATTGTTTCAATTATCAGTTATGTATTAACTAAAATTTCGATTTCTCTTTATGCTGGAGGAATTTTACTTCAAGCTGTTGTTGGATGGGATATGTATACCTCAGCAATTGTTATCGTTTTAGTTACAGGTTTGTACACAATTCTTGGAGGTTTATCGGCGGTTATCTATACAGATTTATTTCAGATGTTTGTCTTGATTACTGGTTCAGTCCTCCTTACTCTCATTGGATTAAATCAAGCAGGTGGTTGGGATAATTTAGTTGCTTCTACTCCACCTGATTTCTGGAGTATGTTCAAACCAATGACGCATCCAGATTTTCCCTGGACTGGAATTATTTTTGGTGCACCAATTCTTGGAATATGGTACTGGTGTACAGATCAATATATTGTTCAAAGAGTTTTGAGCGCAAAGAATATTCATACTGCTCAGAGTGGAACTATCTTTGCTGGTTTCTTAAAAATATTACCAGTGTTTGTACTTGTTCTACCCGGGATTATTGCATTCCAACTTTCAAACGGACAGGTAACTGGAGATAAAGCGTATCCGTGGCTTGTTACAAATCTTCTCCCTTCAGGATTGAGAGGACTTGTTGTTGCAGGTTTATTAGCTGCTTTAATGTCTTCGTTAAGTGCAATGTTTAATTCAACATCAACACTTGTTACAATTGATATTTTCAAAAAATTTAAACCCGATGCTGATGAAAAGACAGTTGTTAGATTTGGTAGATTGACTACAGGCGCAATGGTTGTTCTTGGACTTTTATGGATTCCATTTATTGGTCTGTTGAGTGATGATAGAATGTATGTTTATTTACAGAGTGTTCAAGCTTATATATCACCACCCATTGCAGCCATATTTTTGTTTGGACTTTTCTGGAAAAGAGTAAATGGCAAAGGCGCAATTAGTGCTCTTCTGACAGGATTTGTTCTTGGTACACTGAGATTAATTTTAGAAATAAATAATAAAATCGGAACTATTGAAAATGAGTTCCTCCACACAATTGCATCAATTAATTTTCTCCACTATGCTGTTATTCTTTTTGTGATTTCAGTTACTGTTCTGGTTATCGTTAGTTTATTCACTGAAAAGCCATCTGAAAAACAACTGGAAGGTTTGATTTTTGATAAATCAAAAATTACTGAGAAAAGTAAATGGACTATTGTGAATGTAATTATGTCGATTGTCCTTGTTCTGTTACTTTTCACCTTGTGGTGGATTTTTAGATAAAATGTTTTTAGTCGATTGAATAATGTCTAACCAACTTTGTAAATTGATTATATGAAAGCTATTAAAAAAGTTTTAGAACCAAAATTTAAATGGGCAATTGCAGGACTTGGTAACTTTGCTGTTAATAGTATTATTCCTGCAATTAGAGATTTGAGAAGATCTAAGCTTGTTGCAGTTTATAGTCATTCTCTGGATCGAGCAAAAGAAGTCGCAGGAAATTATTCAATTAAAGAATATTACGATGATTTCGAAAAATTTCTCACAGCCGATTTTGATGCAGTTTATATTGCAAGTGCAAATCAATATCACTACGAACAGGTCATAGCTTCAGCAAGAGCAGGCAAACATATCATCTGTGAAAAACCATTCGCTTTGAATTCTAAACAAGCTGAAGAAATGCTCAGAGTATGTGAAGAGAATAATGTTAAAATATCCATTGGCTATGTTCAAAGATTTCATCCTCTCACACTTAAAGCAAAAGAAATGATTGAGAGTGGTTTTATCGGTCAACCTGTTATTATTAATGTATCCCAATCTTTTGATTATCCACCCAAGCAAAATTTTAGATATCAAAGAGACTCTGGTGGTGGCGCTTTAAGAGATGTGGGAACTCATTGCATCGACTTATTAAGATTTTTTGGAGGAGAAATTGAAAAAATTCAAGGCTATGTTGATAATGTGATTTACAAAAGCGAAGTGGATGACTTCACTATTGCAACCTGCAAATTCAAAGATGGTGGTTATGGAGCTTTCTATGCTTCTTTTTGCATTGGAAAGCCATTGAATAGAATTGAAATTATTGGATATAAAGGAACAATCGTAATTGAAAATCTCATTGGTAAAAAATTTGATTATGCTAAGATGACGATTCAAAAAGTCGATGAAAGCAAAAAAGCATTTCGAATGAAAGCAAATAAAGTTAAAAATTTAATCAAGAACTTTCAGAAAGCTGTTATTGAAAATGAACCTTTGCTTGTGACTGGCTATGATGGTTTAATCAATCTCAAGTTAATCGAGGAAATTGAGAAAAGTGCAAATCAAAAAACAATTAGTTGAGATATGTCATAAGATTCATGCTAAAGGTTTTGTTGCAGCAACTGATGGAAATATTTCCGTCAGAATTGATGAAAATAAAATACTTTGTACACCAACATCACTTCCTAAAGAAAAAATTAGAATTAGTGATTTAATTGTAATCTCACTCGATGGTAATGTCATTTCAGGAAATAAGAAACCATCAACTGAATTTAAAATGCATCTTGCTATTTATAAAAATCGTGAAGATGTGAATGCTGTAATTCATGCACATCCAGTTTATGCAACAGCTTTCGCAAGTTCAAAACTCGCTCTTGATATTCCATTTTTACCAGAAGTTATTCTTTCAATCGGTAAAGTTCCTGTTTGTACATATGCAACTCCATCTACCGATGAAGTAGTTAAATCAATTCTCCCTTTTGTTAAGAAAACAAATTTACTTTTACTTCAAAATCATGGAGTTGTAACCTTTGGCAAAAATCTAGAGGAAGCTTATTATCTTCTTGAAAAACTCGAACATACAGCAAAGATTTTTTCAATTGCGATGACATTTAATGGTGTCCGACCTCTAACAAAAAATCAGATTCTTAAACTTTATCAAATCAACGAAACTAATTATAAAATCTCGCAGAAAAATAAAATTACATTCAAAGAGAAAGGGAAATTAAATTGAGAATTATTCTTCTTGCTGGTGGTGCATCTCCTGAACGAGAAATTTCTTTGAGAAGCGGGAAAGCTATTTATCAAGCTTTAATTGAATTAGGTCATCAGGTAAAGTTAATTGATCCTGCTCTCGGGAAAAATCAAACTGAAAATGTAGAAGAATTTTTTAATCCTCATTTAAATAAAGAAATTGTCTCCACTAAAAACTATCTTGATTCATTTCAACTTGATGAGTTTTCAAATGTTGACCTTGTCTTTATAGCTCTCCATGGCAAATGGGGAGAAGATGGAACGGTTCAATCAATCCTTGATTTAATGAATGTGAAATATACAGGCTCGGGAGTTCTTGCAAGCTCTATTGGTATCGATAAAAATATTTCGAAAGTAATTGTAAAACACTTTGATATTAAAACTCCCAAATGGAAATTATTATCAAAAAACGACAAGCAAGAGCTGATTAATATAATTGATGAAGTTGGATTACCCTGCATTTTTAAACCTAATGACCAGGGTTCGACAATCGGATTTTCCTTAATCCATAGTTTAAATGAAATAGATAAAGCATTCGATGAAGCTTTAAAATATTCTGATTATGTCTTAGTTGAAAAATTTGTCAAAGGTAGAGAATTAACAGTTTCGATTTTAGGAAATGAAGCACTCCCGATTATAGAAGTTAAACCAAAACACGAACTCTATGATTATGAATGTAAATACACAAAAGGGATGACTCAGTATATCTGTCCTGCCGAACTTGATTCTGAAACCACTGAATTAATTCAGCGACAAGCTTTGATTGCATTTAATGCATGCAAATGTGAAGTATTTGGAAGAGTTGATTTTATTTTAGATGAAACAAACACACCATATTTTTTGGAAATCAATACAATACCAGGTATGACAGATTTGAGTCTTGTTCCAATGGCTGCCAGAGCTATTGGCATTAGTTTTAATGAATTAATAAATAGAATAGTTGAGCTTTCATTAAAGTGAAATTGAATCTAAAAAATTTTTCTTTCTGGATTGTGTCGATAACTGTTTTAATTATTTTACTTGTTCTTACTTTTTCTAAACAGGGGTTTTATGATCATTACATTCAAAAGAAAAATCTTACCGAACTTGAAAACCGAATTGATAGTTTAAAAAAAGTCAATGATAGTCTTTCAACAGAAATCAAATTATTAAAATCAGATACGAATAAAATTGAGCAAGTTGCTCGTGAGAAATATGGACTTATAAAGCCTGGTGAAAGAGTTTATAAAATAAGGATCGAAAAATGATTCCACTGGCTGAAAGAGTTAGACCTAAAACCCTCGAAGAATTTATTGGCCAGGAACATATTTTAGGTGAAAATAAAGCCCTTCGAAAATTACTTGAACAGAAAAAAATCTTCTCAATGATATTGTGGGGACCGCCTGGATGTGGAAAAACTACTCTTGCAAAATTAATTGCAGAAATAGTTGAAGCTGATTTTTATGAAATTAGTGCTGTTAGTTCTGGTGTAAAAGAGATACGAGAAATCATTCAAATTGCAGAACAGAATTTTGAGAAAGGCAAGACCACAATCCTCTTCATTGACGAAATTCATAGATTTAATAAAGCACAACAAGATTCTCTGCTTCATTCTATTGAAAGTGGAAAATTAATTCTCATTGGTGCAACTACAGAAAACCCTTCATTCGAAATCATTTCTCCACTTTTATCGAGATGTAGAATATATGTTCTTCATCCTCTTTCTGAAGATGAGTTGAAAAAAATTCTTAATCAGGCAATTCAAAATGATTCGTATTTAAGAAAATTGAGGTTTGAATTTATAGACAGAGAATTTTTAATCCAGATATCAAATGGTGATGCCCGTATTCTCCTTAATGTTTTTGAAATCTCTATTGAACTTGCGAGATCAAAAGGAGAACCACTGGTCATCGATAAAGATATCATTGCAGAAGCAATTCAGAAAAAAAAGATTGACTACGATAAGCTGGGAGAAGAACATTACAATTTAATTTCAGCTTTTATAAAAAGTATTCGTGGAAGTGACCCTGATGCTGCAGTTTATTATCTCGCAAGAATGCTTGAAGGAGGAGAAGACCCACTTTTTATTGCTCGCAGGATGATAATTCTTGCTTCTGAAGATATTGGTAATGCTTCACCAAATGCTATTGTGATTGCAGTAAGTGCATTTCAGGCCTGTCATTTTGTTGGTATGCCTGAAGCGAGAATTATTCTGAGCCAGTGTGCGACATATCTTGCATCTCAGCCAAAAAGTAATGCGGCTTACCTCGCAATTGAAAATGCAATTGATGATGTCAGGAAATTGCCCAATTATCCTGTACCTCTGCATCTAAGAAATGCCCCGACAAAACTAATGAAAGATTTATCTTATGGGAAAGATTATAAGTATGTCCATGATTTTGAAAATCATTTTATTATTGAAAACTACCTACCAGAAGAATTAAAGAAGAAACAATATTATTTTCCTACAGAAGAAGGCCAGGAAAAAATTATTAAAGAAAGATTGATAAAATGGTGGAAGGGTAAGAAAAAGTATTAATTTATAATTCTTCTAAATTCCTGCATTGATTTTACTGTTTTACAAAATACTTGCCGGGTAGAGATTTGATGAGTCCTTTAAACTCAAGAGAGAGCAAATGAACAAGACAATCAGATGTTGATAAATTAGTTTTCTCTGATATCAAGTCTATATGCAACGGTTCTGAATTTAGAATATCAAAAATTTTTGTTTCGAAAATGTTCAGTGATGATTTATCAATTTCTTTTGATTTAGTTTCTTTTTGAATAAATCGATCTCCAAATTCTTCTAAAATATCTTTAGCATTAGTGATTAGTTTTGCCTGTCCTGTTTGTATCAAATAATTTGTACCATGACTCTGCTTTGCATCAATGTTTCCAGGAACAGCAAAAACTTCTCGATTCTGGTCAAGGGCATATTTTGCTGTTAACATTGCACCGCCTGTTACATCAGTTTCTATGATTACAGAACCAAGAGAAAGTCCACTAATAATTCTATTTCGTCGGGGAAAATTCATTGCATCAGGTTTAGTTCCGAATGAATATTCTGTTAATATGCAACCATTTTCAGGAATTGAAAAAAATAAACTTTTATTTTCAGCTGGATAAATATAATCTAAACCAGAACCGAGAACGGCAATTGTTCTTCCTTGTTTTTGCAATGTTGTTTTATGAGCAATAGTATCAATTCCACGTGCTAACCCACTTACTATTGTTATCTTATATTGTATTAAATCAGAAATTAATTGCTCGGTTACTTTTATACCATATCGCGTTGGATTTCTTGTTCCAACAATTGCAATTGCATTCTCATCTTCAGGTAAAATGTAACCTCTGGTAAAAAGACAAACTGGAGGATCGTAAATTTTTCTTAAGTAGTAAGGATATTCTTCATCCCAGAATGTAATAATATATGCATTGTGTTTTTCGAGTAATTTTATTTGCAACTCTGAATTGGCTAAATACTTCTTATTGATATTTTCATTTACAATCCTTTTCGCAAGAATTTGATTGATACCTTCAACTTCCATCAGATCAATATAATCAGAGTTAAGAACTGAGAGGGGAGACCCAAAATAGTTTATTAAATTTCTTACTTTGTTAACGCCCAGGCCTTCTATTTCACATAATTGAAGAAGTGCAATTAAATCATCGGAATTAAATTTATTCATTAATCAGTAACGTCAATTTTATCAACAACTGCAACAATAACAGTATGAACTGGTGCATTTCTGTGCCCAAGAATTTGTTGAGCTGCATCACCTTCCTGAGTGACTAATACTATATCGTTCACACCCGCATCAACAAAATCTAAAGCTATGATATCTTTATTGCCAATTGGTTTTAAATCAAGATCAACTGGTTTAACAATTAAGTGTTTGTGTGGATTCAGGTATTGGTTTTTTTGTGTAGAAACTAAAGTTCCTATGACTCTACCGAGTATCATTGATCTTTTTGATTTTTATAGTTTTTTAAGATACCAAGTGGAAAGATTATAAAGTAACCGATTAAAAGAATTAATGGAGAAATTACTAAAGCGAAGTCACTATCCCATGGGGGAATTGTCATAATATAAAAACCAACCAGAAGTACAATTATTCCTATACCGAATATAATGAAGTTTGATTTATTTAATGGGATTGACCAAATAGAAGCGGCTTTTGAGGTTTTTCTTTTAATAGTTTTTTTTGGTTTATTCATGAGTATCCTTAAATTTTATTTTAATAAAAAAGAACCCAGCCTTAAATATTTTACTGGGTTAAAACAATAAACTCTTAAACCAAATACAAACTAAAAATAACTTTATATCAAATCAAGAGAAATTGCTTTTATTAATTTGGTAAACAATTTTTCTGATAGTATCAAATTGTAGATATGGATATTCTTCTCTAATATAATCTATAGCGTCACCAGCACTTATTTTTTGAGAACGAAGTTCACGAAATTTTTTTCGTATTAAGTAATCTCTAACTGCTTTCTCATCGATTATATTTTGTTCCTTAAGTCTAATATAAACTTCATCTGGTACTAATTCTGGAATTGGGTTTTTAAATTTATCCTTCATATTGAACCTCATGTGTTTATAATAAATATTTAGTAGATGATCTGAACTTTGCACATAAAACATTTTATGAATGAAAAAAATTCGATAGAATTCAATTTGACATTATTAAAAAAATCATTATTATTGCACCGCTTAAAAATTCTTTTATAGATTTAATTCTTAAATGCTTGACAAAAAATAAAAACTGTTTTATATTTGTATCCCATTTGAAATTAAAATAAGTTGTTTTTGAAATTGTGAATAAAGAATGCGTCCTCAAAAAGACGCATTTTTTGTTCTTTGAAAGAATGAGTGAATAACCCTTGTCAATAGAACAGTTTCAACCTCAAGGATTTAAATTCTCTACTACGGAGAGTTTGATCCTGGCTCAGGACGAACGCTGGCGGCGTGCTTAACACATGCAAGTCAGGGAGAAAGGGATAGCAATATCCCGAGTAAACCGGCGCACGGGTGAGTAACGCGTAGGTAATTTACCTTAGAGATTGGGATAACCTTGCGAAAGCGAGGCTAATACCAAATAGGCAATCTTGAGGCATCTCAAGATTGTTAAAGGGTTGGCAACAACCCGCTCTAAGATAAGCCTGCGTCCGATTAGCTAGTTGGTAGGGTAATGGCCTACCAAGGCGACGATCGGTAGCTGGTCTGAGAGGATGATCAGCCACACTGGGACTGAGACACGGCCCAGACTCCTACGGGAGGCAGCAGTGAGGAATATTGGGCAATGCCCGAAAGGGTGACCCAGCAACGCCGCGTGGAGGATGAAGTCCTTCTGGATGTAAACTCCTTTTAGAGGGGACGAAAAGCCCGTTAAGACGGGAATTGACGGTACCCTCAGAAAAAGCACCGGCTAACTACGTGCCAGCAGCCGCGGTAATACGTAGGGTGCAAGCGTTGTCCGGATTCACTGGGTGTAAAGGGTGCGCAGGCGGGCTCTTAAGTCAAAGGTGAAATCTCACGGCTTAACCGTGAAATTGCCTTTGATACTGAGAGTCTTGAGTACGGGAGAGGGAGATGGAATTCCAGGTGTAGCGGTGAAATGCGTAGATATCTGGAGGAACACCGGAGGCGAAGGCGGTCTCCTGGCCCGTTACTGACGCTCATGCACGAAAGCGTGGGGAGCAAACAGGATTAGATACCCTGGTAGTCCACGCCCTAAACGATGGGTACTAGATGTCGGTCCCGAAAGGGGTCGGTGTCGAAGCTAACGCATTAAGTACCCCACCTGGGGAGTACGATCGCAAGGTTGAAACTCAAAGGAATTGACGGGGGCCCGCACAAGCAGTGGAGCATGTGGTTTAATTCGATGCAACGCGAAGAACCTTACCTGGGCTCGAAAGACTGGATTATCCACCGATGAAAGTCGGTGGCGCCGCAAGGCAATCCAGACAGGTGCTGCATGGCTGTCGTCAGCTCGTGTCGTGAGATGTTGGGTTAAGTCCCGCAACGAGCGCAACCCCTATCCCTAGTTGCCATCAGGTAATGCTGGGCACTCTAGGGAGACTGCCTACGCAAGTAGTGAGGAAGGTGGGGATGACGTCAAGTCCTCATGGCCCTTACGCCCAGGGCTACACACGTGCTACAATGGGTGCTACAAAGGGCTGCGAAACCGCGAGGTGGAGCCAATCCCAAAAAAGCACCCTCAGTTCGGATTGGAGTCTGCAACTCGACTCCATGAAGCTGGAATTGCTAGTAATCGCGCATCAGCACGGCGCGGTGAATACGTTCCCGGGCCTTGTACACACCGCCCGTCAAGCCATGGAAGCCGGGGGTACCCGAAGTCGCTAGCCCAACTCTGAGCAATCAGAGAGGGAGGCGCCTAAGGTAAAACCGGTGACTGGGGCTAAGTCGTAACAAGGTAGCCGTACCGGAAGGTGCGGCTGGATCACCTCCTTTCTAAAGAGTAAAAAACTGTTCTATGACAGGTTCACTCATTCTTTCCTTTTATTTATGTTCTTTTATACAATTGAAATTAATCTTGGGCCTGTAGCTCAGATGGTTAGAGCGCACGCCTGATAAGCGTGAGGTCAGTGGTTCAATTCCACTCAGGCCCACTGATGCAGGTGGGCGCTCCGACCTTCTGATTGAAAGTTGGGGCTATAGCTCAACTGGGAGAGCGCCTGCCTTGCACGCAGGAGGTTAGCGGTTCGAGCCCGCTTAGCTCCACAATAAATAGAGTTCTTTGAAATTTTGGAAGAGCTGTAGTTTTGCAAAAGTGAGTTACTCCTTTTGTAAAACTTAGCTGAGAGCCACAAGCTAATTTTTACCTGTGTAAAAAAATTTTTGGTTAAGTTACTAAGGGCACACGGTGGATGCCTTGGCACAAGAAGACGATGAAGGACGCGGCTACCTGCGATAAGCCACGGTGAGGTGGAAGCAACCTAAGACCCGTGGATCTCCGAATGGGGAAACCCTACCATCTTAATAGATGGTAACTACCAGCTGAATACATAGGCTGGTTAGAGACAACCCAGGGAAGTGAAACATCTCAGTACCTGGAGGAAAAGAAAACAATAGTGATTCCCTGAGTAGTGGCGAGCGAAAGGGGAAAAACTTGCCTAAACCGATTGACACGTAAAAGCCTGCAAGCGTTGTGTCAGTCGGGGTAGTGGGAATTATCCAGACCGAATTGCAGTAAGGTCGGAGAGTCAAAAACCGAAAAATTAGCCGAATTACTTGGAAAAGTAAACCATAGAGAGTGAAAGTCTCGTAGGCGAAAATTTTTCGGCTCTCTGGGATAATCTCCCGAGTACCACGGAATAAGTGGAAGTCTGTGGGAATCTGCCAGAACCATCTGGTAAGGCTAAATACTCTCTTGTGACCGATAGTGAACCAGTACCGTGAGGGAAAGGTGAAAAGCACCCTTAAGAAGGGAGTGAAATAGAACCTGAAACCGTGTGCTTACAAACGGTCGGAGTCCATTTATAATGGATGACGACGTGCCTTCTGGATAATGAGCCAACGAGTTGCTCGTGCGTTGCAAGGTTAATCCGCTTAGCGGAGTAGCCGGAGCGAAAGCGAGTCCGAATAGGGCGTTAAGTAACGCGCGGCAGACGCGAAACCGGGTGATCTACCGTTGGCCAGGATGAAGTGGCGGTAACACGCCATGGAGGTCCGAACCGATGTGGGTTGAAAACCGCTCGGATGAGCTGACGGTAGGAGCGAAAGACCAATCAAACTCGGTGATAGCTCGTACTCCCCGAAATAGCTTTAGGGCTAGCCTCGTAGTATAGTGTCATGGAGGTAGAGCACTGATTGGGCTAGGGCCGTCACAACGGTACCAAACCCAGACAAACTCCGAATTCCATTGACATGTTCTACGGGAGTCAGGCAGTGAGGGATAAGCTCCATTGCCAAAAGGGAAACAACCCAGATCGCCAGCTAAGGTCCCCAAATACCAGTTAACAGAGAAAGGATGTTGAGTTGCTCAGACAACTAGGATGTTGGCTTAGAAGCAGCCATTCATTTAAAGAGTGCGTAATAGCTCACTAGTCAAGCGACTCGGCGTCGACAATTCTCGGGACTCAAACTGGTTACCGAAGCTGCGAATCCCGATTAATTCGGGGTGGTAGGGGAGCATTCTATGTAGGAACCACGAAGTGGTATCCCGACTTTGTCGGGATGAAGGTGCGGCGTGAGCCGTGCTGGACTGCATAGAAAAGCAAATGTTGGCATAAGTAACGATAAGGTCGATGAAAAATCGGCCCACCGAAAGTCTAAGGTTTCCTGAGCAACGTTAATCGTCTCAGGGTTAGTCGGACCCTAAGCCGAGGCTGAAAGGCGTAGGTGATGGGAAACAGGTTAATATTCCTGTACCTGGTGAATTTCGTTTGACTCTAAGGGGTGACGCAGGAGTGAAAGGTCAGCCACCTGCCGGCCTTAGGTGGTCTAAGCGGGTAGATGGAGGATGTAGGTAAATCCGCATCCTCGTTAACATCGAGACGCGACGGGGAGTCCGTAAGGACACAAACTGACCCTAATCACACTGCCAAGAAAAACCTCGTAGAGGAGAGATTCATCAGTCCGTACCGCAAACCGACACAGGTAGACGGGATGAGTATTCTAAGGTGCTCGAGTGAGCCGTGGTTAAGGAACTCGGCAAATTGACCCCGTAACTTCGGGATAAGGGGTGCCCTAAGTAGGTAACAATCCTCGCGGTTGGAGCCGAACAGGGTCGCAGTGAAATGGGCCAAGCGACTGTTTATCAAAAACACAGGTCTCTGCGAAGTCAATTAAGACGACGTATAGGGACTGACACCTGCCCGGTGCTGGAAGGTTAAGGGGATGGGTTATCTCTCCGAGCGATCGGAGGGAGAAGCTCTGAACCGAAGCCCCAGTAAACGGCGGCCGTAACTATAACGGTCCTAAGGTAGCGAAATTCCTTGTCGGGTAAGTTCCGACCTGCACGAATGGTGTAACGACTTGGTCACTGTCTCAACCACGGGCTCGGTGAAATTGTGGTACCGGTGAAGACGCCGGTTACCCGCATATGGACGGAAAGACCCCGTGCACCTTTACTGCACCCTAGCATTGGGTTCGAGTAAGGCATGTGTAGGATAGGTGGGAGACTATGAAGCCTCGACGCTAGTCGGGGTGGAGTCGACGGTGAAATACCACCCTTGTCTTATTTGAATTCTAACCTCGATCCTTGAATCAGGGTCAGGGACAGTGTTAGGCGGGTAGTTTGACTGGGGCGGTCGCCTCCTAAATGGTAACGGAGGCTCCCAAAGGTACCCTCAGCACGGTCGGTAATCGTGCGTCGAGTGTAAAGGCATAAGGGTGCTTAACTGCGAGACCTACAAGTCGAGCAGGTGCGAAAGCAGGGCTTAGTGATCCGACGGTTGCGAATGGAAGCGCCGTCGCTCAAAGGATAAAAGGTACGCCGGGGATAACAGGCTGATCTTGCCCAAGAGTTCACATCGACGGCAAGGTTTGGCACCTCGATGTCGGCTCATCGCATCCTGGGGCTGAAGAAGGTCCCAAGGGTTTGGCTGTTCGCCAATTAAAGCGGTACGTGAGCTGGGTTCAGAACGTCGTGAGACAGTTCGGTCCCTATCCTATGCGGGCGCAGGATGTTTGAGAAGAGTCGCTCTTAGTACGAGAGGACCGGAGCGAACGAACCTCTAGTGTACCAGTTGTCACGCCAGTGGCAGCGCTGGGTAGCTATGTTCGGACGTGATAAGCGCTGAAAGCATCTAAGCGCGAAACACTCTTCAAGATGAGACATCCCTCTCCGATTATTCGGAGCTAAAGACCCCTGGGAGATTACCAGGTTGATAGGCTGCAGGTGTAAGCCCAGTAATGGGTTAAGCCGAGCAGTACTAATAGGTCGTGAGACTTAACCGTTTATATTTTTTTTACCAGGGTAATTAGCTTAACTCTCAGCAAGCTCTTCCAAAATTGTTTTTATTGAGTTTTTTCTTGGTAACCATAGCCGGGGTGGTACACCTCTTCCCATTCCGAACAGAGAAGTTAAGCCCCCGAGCGCCGATGGTACTACGTGGGTGACTGCGTGGGAGAGTAGGTCGTTGCCAAGAATTAATTTTTAACCCCGACTTTGTCGGGGTTTTTTGTATTTTTGAAACGAAATCAATAAGTATAATTTTATTCTTATCGAATGTTCTTAGGAGAGGTGGCAGAGTGGTTGAATGCGGCGGTCTTGAAAACCGTTGTACCGAGGAATCGGTACCGGGGGTTCGAATCCCTCCCTCTCCGCTGATTTCAATTTTGTTTGTTGTATTTCTAAATCCATTGGGCAGGAGAATCTATTCACAATTTGCTTACAGTAAATATAGTAGGTTATCTTTTAGGAATTAAATATTTTTATTAAAAATAAAGATTCAAATTTTAAATGAGATTAAAATAATAAGTAAGAATATTAAACTTTGAGTGTTCGTTTTTTAGAAATTAATAATTATTTCATGCCTAATTCTTTAGCCATTCGATAAAAATTTGGAGGGGCGAGACCGAGTTTGGTAGCAGCTTCTTTATCTGAAACTGAATTATCTCGAACAAATTTGAAATATTTTTCTCTAAAAATTTTTTCAGCATCTTTAAGTGGAATTATTTTTTGTGGATTGAAGAGTGAATTTAAATCATCTTTGTCTGAAGATAGATTTTCTCCATATCCAATTGCTTTACGTGCTTCTTCAGGGGTTACAACATTTCCAGCTCTGAATAAGATTCGTTGAATAACATTTTTTAATTCTCTAACATTTCCGGGCCAATCATAATGAAGAAATACTTTCATTGTTTCATCTGGAATTTTCGGTTTATCTCTGCCCATATCTATTGAAATGCTTGTTAAGAAATAATCAATTAATAAAGGAATATCCGATGTCCTTTTTGTCAAGAGAGGTACTTCAATTGACAGAACATTTAATCGAAAGTACAGGTCTTCTCTAAATCTTTTTTCTCGAACTTCTTTTTCAATATTTCTGTTCGTTGCAGCAATAATTCTTACATCTACTTTGATAGTTTCGGTACGACCAATTTTTTCAATTTCACCTTCTTGGATTACTCGTAACAATTTAACCTGTGCTGATAGAGGTAATTCGGTAATTTCATCTAAGAAGATTGTCCCGTGATTTGCGATTTCAAAAAAGCCTGGTTTACGTTTGTCAGCACCAGTGAATGCACCTTTTTCATAACCGAACAATTCGCTTTCAACTAAATTTTCAGGCAAACCTCCACAATTTACCACAACGAAATTTTCATACTTGCGTTCGCTTCGATAATGAATATTGTAAGCAACAAGTTCTTTACCTGTGCCGCTGGCACCTCGTATTAAAAGATTAACGTTACTTTTTGCCAATCGTTCTATATCTTCTTTAAGTTCTTTCATTAAAGGAGATTCACCAATTATTCTTTTTTGAACTAAAATATCTTCAACATTCTTTCTCATTTTTTGAAGTGATCTTAAACGTTCTCTTTCAAGAATACATTTTTCATAGGCATTGAAAATTGTAATAATGAAATCTGTAGGTTGATAAATAAAATCTTCAATATCACCCGGATATTTTGTACAATACCAATAGGCTCCAGCTTTTAATAGTTTATTAGCAAAGTTAAAATCAGTTAGATTGATTGTCATTTTTGTGATTACGTTAATTTGAATAGAAGAGTCGATTTCTTTTATCTTCTGAATAAGAGTTTCACCCATTAATCCGCCAGCAATTTGATAGTCCATTATAACAACATGAATCTTACCCATGTTTTCTTCAAGATATTCAAGTGCTGCCTTTCCGTTTGAAACAATCTGACAAATTTTAATCTGATTTGAGAAAGGTTCAATTGTGTTAATAACTCTTCTAACATCGAATTCTTCATCTTCTATTAATAAGACATTTATTTGTTTATCAGAAAAAATCATTTTTTAGACCTCAATGTTTAATTGTTATTATAAATCTACAACCTTTGGTTAGATTTTCAGCGTCAATTTCCCAGCCACATCTTTTTGTCATTTCATAAGCTATGTAACATCCGTAACCTGAATTTTGCATGCCTCTGGATTTTGTTGTAGTGTTTTCAATGAAAATATTTTTGATTCCTTCTTCGTTTATTTGCAATAACTCATTCGCAATACCTTTACCATTATCTTCAATCAGGAGATATGAAACATTTTTCTCTTTATCATATTTAGTAGAGACTCTTATTACAAGATTACTTTCTGCACCATGATCGATGCTATTTTGGATTAATGGTTCTACTATTTCCCAGATAACGAACTCGTTTACATTAATTGTTGGGAGATTGTCATCCAGATCTGTAATTATTTCATAAGCATCTGATTTGGTTGAAATTCTAAGAAAGATATTGTTAACAATAAAAAGTATTACTTCATTCAAATTGGTTTTAAACATGGGACTGCGAATTGTCTGTACAGGTGGGTCATACCATTTCATATCATAAATGACGCGAGAAATGAAATTGGAATATTTTGTAACTCGATATTTAATTTCCTCAATATTAGTTGTAGAAAGACTTCTTAAATCTTCTTTAATAAAGCCCATAATTTTTTCAGCTTTGTGATGAGTGTGATAAATTCTTCTCGTAAAACTCATTTCTTTTTCGTAAGTGATTTGCTTCTTTAAATTTTCCTCATGTTCTTCAAGTAAGAGTTTTTGAGCTTCATCGCGTTCTTTTACTGTATAAGAAGAAATGAAATACATTGCGAGAAGGCCAAGTAAAATAAGAGAAAGATAAATAATAGAAGTTTCATCATAATTGCTTATAACCTGATTACTGATAATACTTAAATCAGGTGAATTGCTCATATAAATTGCACCTATGAACTCGCCTTTCAAAACAAAAGGTACAAATGTGTGAAATGTTTTACCATCTCGTATGCTCTTGATCTGTTCATTAGTCTTAATCTCGTTTTCTAATCTGGAGTAAAGATTAATAATTGATGTATCAGAATTTTCATAATTCTTAGGATTATGGCCTTCTATTAATATTTCATATAAAGATTTACCATCATTTATAAAGATAAAATTATTTCCTCTTTTTAGAAGTAATCCGAGTTTATCTATGTTATGAGCAAGTTGTTGTTGACTGAAGATAATATCAAAAGATTGTTCAATTCTTTTTCTTTCTTCAATTGTTCTCAATTTTTTTTCCTGAACTGATTCAATAACAAGTTCTAATGCTGTTGATGTTAGATTAGCAATTTCCTCTGCTGATTCTTTTTGATACCAATCCTGAGTTGTGTTAATAAAATTTTTTATTGAGGTCTTATTAACCAAGGATACAATCAATTGAAAAGCAAACAGAATAAAAAAGAGTACCGTTATGTGCTTAAATTCAAAATGGTACTCTTTGATTTTTTCCCGAATTCGACCTGACATATTACCTTAGATTTAAAGAATTATTAATTTCTTGAATTACTTTATGAGCAGGTAAATTTTGCTCGATTGCTCTATTGAGTTGTAAAGAAATCATATCAGAAATTGTTGTATAATTTTCGTTCATTGGTCTGTATACTCCCCGATCGAATAACTTTTTATAAAATAATAATTCAGGATTTTTGATAACATAATCTTTATTCTCATAAAGACTCTTGATTACAGGCAAATATCCACCTTCTTCATAAAGAACTTTTTGAGATTCCGGACTCAGTAAAAATTCAATGAACTTTATAACTTCAGGAATTTTATCTGAATATTTAGATATCATCAGATTCCATCCACCGAATACAGAAGATGGTCTTGAATTAGCAAAATAAGGAGTTGGAGCCTTTCTAATTACTCTGAATATTTCAGATTTTACATACTTATTATCTTTGCTCATAAAACTTGGCCAACCTCTTACAGCAAATGCATTTTTATCAGAGAAATATTTATAACTTTCATTTTCTCGTAAATTGCAGACATCTTTTGGCGAGATTTTATATTTATTTACTAAATCAATTAATAGTTTTATAGCCTTTTCTCCTGAAGGATTGTCTAAATTTATTTTTGAATTATTCAATATCAAAGGGTTATTTAAATTTTCTAAAGTTTCTGTTAATGAACACATTAATCCTTCGTATTTGTCTGCTTGAAAAATGTAAAAAGGATTTCGTGTTGAGTTGTATAGATCAAGTTTTCTTTTCAATTCAATGAATCTTTCCCAAGTAATACCTTTCTCTAATTCGAACTCATATTGCTCATAATCAGGTATTTTTTTTAAAAGGTCGTCACGATAATACATTAATGCAACATCTGTATAAAGAGGCACAGCAAAAAGTGTGTCGTTCAAATTACAGGTTTTGATTGTGTGAGGCAGTAAATTTTTTATAAGATTTGAATCTATGTAATTGTTGAGAGGTACTGTCCATTTCTTGAATCTTGAAACCCAGATAATATCTACTGAAAACAAATCAATTCGATTACTTTTGCTTCTTAAATAACGAGCAAGAAGGTCTTTTCTCTCATTTGTGCTGAACTTATCAAATGTTAGATTTATCGTTTCAACTCTTATCTGGCCTTTATATCGTTCATTAAAACGGTCAATCAATTTCTTGTGAGCTGAAGAAATATGATCTACATAATAAATAGTTTTTTCTTTGTTTTTTAGATTATCTTTATAAGCACCCGGTGAGAAAATAAAGGTAAATAAAAGAAATATTGTAATTAAGATTGTGCTCGTTACCACGTAAAATAATTTTTCGATATTCATCGAATTTTCTTTTTTCTCAAATTTAAATTAGAAAGTCTTGTGAAAAAACTGAATTACATAAATAATACTGGCAACTATCAAGAATTCCTCAAAAAATGAAACGATAGAAGGGCAGTATCGAAAGAATGTTTAATTTTTTATCAAATAAATTTTAGTTTTAGTCGAAAATATTTAGTGCCGATTTTAATTGGCTCGTACTTCAATTATGTTTTTTATTAAATTCAAATAAATTAGTATTGTAAAATAAATGAAGACAATTATGGAAAATATGGTAATCGATTTAATTAAAAATTTTACAAATCTTTTTGATTTATCCGACCAAATAGTTTTTTTGGTTGATAAGAATCAAAGTCTTTTAGAAATTAATAAGACTGGCAAAGAATTCTTGCATTTAAACAAAGGTGATAAAATAGATTCATACCTTAATATTGATTATTCTAAAAAAGAACTGTCAGTCAGAACTAAACCAGAATTGAAATCTAAGTTTAATGCTGTTGAATTAGACGGTGGAAATACTTTGTTTGTGATAAAGCAAGTAGATGAAAACAAAAAATATTTTGAGGAAATCACATCAAAATTGCCAATTGGAATTGTTGTTTTTTCTAAGAATGGTGAAGTTGCCTTTTTCAATCAAGCTTATCTTGATTTGTGGGGAATCGAGAAAGATGATTTGATTAATTACAATATCTTTGAAGATAGACAACTCAATTCTGTCGGATTGCTCGATAAAATTAAAGAAGTTTTTGAAGGGAAGCCTTTTCTATTCCTCGAGGGCTATTATGATTCATTACTTGAAAAAGGAAAAGGATATCGAATCTGGGTGGAAACAACCATATTTCCAATATTTAATGAAAGAAATGAAGTTGAATTGGTAGTTATTGCACATAAAGATATAACTGAAGTAAAGCTTGCTCAAGAAGAAATAAAAATTGCAAAAGATGAGGCAGAAGAATCAAATAGATTGAAGAATGCATTTCTTGCAAATCTTTCACACGAAATTCGTACGCCAATGAATGCAATAATTGGATTTGGAGGTTTAATAGCTGAAATTGTTAAAGATAAACTTGATCAATCTGAGTATGGATTCCTCGAAAATTTTAATATCGGTATAAAAAGACTTAACAGAACGCTTACCCAGATACTTGAATTATCCCAGATTGATACTGGAAATTATGAACTTAAAATTGAACCAGTTGATTTGAAAACCGAAATAGAAAAAGTATTGAATGACCTTAAATCAGACATTGAACAAAAAAATCTTGAGATTATTTTGAATCTCGATGAAAAAAATAAAACTGTACTGGCAGATGTTCCAGCTTTAAATCGTATTCTTACTAATTTAATTGAGAATTCAGTTAAGTTCACACAAAAGGGTTACATTAAAATAGAAACTTATCCAAATCTCAATGAGACTATTCTTTTTTGTTCAATCAAAGATACTGGAATAGGAATAAGTGAAGAATATCTTGATCATATATTTGAGCCATTCAGTCAGGAAGTGGATGGTTATAATCGACCTTATGAAGGGAATGGTCTTGGTCTTGCATTAACAAAGCGATATCTTGATTTGATTAATAGTTCAATTACTGTTGATAGTGTGAAAGGAGTAGGGAGCACTTTTACATTTACATTACCGATTTACAATGAATAATTTTTCAAAAATATTTTTTATAAATTCGATTATAGATTTATTGTAGGTATGAAAGAAAAGATTTCATCAATATTATCAAAGAATACAGTTCTGACCATTTTTATAATACTCACGATTATTATACTTGGTCTGGAGTATCTTCTTTATCAGTTCGAGAGGAATAGGCTGATAGACGAAGAGCAATCTTTTCTTTCATTTATTGCAGAAAGAGAAGAGAAAAATATTTCGGAATGGTATTTTAAAACGAAAACATTTTCCGAAGTATTTACCCAATCGGAAATGTTCAGAACTACTTTTCTATCATATCTGAAGAATCCTGGCGACTTAAAATCTTATAATATGTTGACCGACCTATTTCGAAAAGAAGTAGTCGATAAAAATTTAGTTGCAGTTGTTATATACGATACAAGTTTCAGAAAAATTTATTCTTTCCAGAATTTCCCATTTGAATTAAGAAAATTTACTCAAGAGCATCTTTATCAGTTTAATACAGATAATTATTTCTTTATTTCAAATATTTATAAAAGAAAAAGCCCCATTTATGAGAATATAATCTCTGTTTGTGATGTTGCCATAGGAATTTTTACAAATTCGAACTTAACTAAACCAGATTATTATTTAATCTTTATTTCGGATGCTCGAAAAAGTATTTTCCCTCTTATCAATACATTTTCTAATCGAAGGAATTCCCTTGAGACCATTTTACTTGGTGAAGAGAATAATGAAATTATTTATCAAAATGATTTAAGGTTTTTGTTTAGCTCGGATATTTTTCTAAAAGCAGAAACTGGTAGTGATGAAATTACAGGTAAGAAAATATCTGTATCAAAAAAGGGTTTGAACGAAGGGACTGATTATAGAGGGGAAAAAGTTTTTGCTTACACTACTTACATTCCTTTCCTGAACTGGTATCTTGTCACCAAGATAGATAAGAAAGAAGTTTTAATTCAAACCAATAAAATTCTTTATACAATTTCGGGTTCAATTGTTTTAATTCTCTTTCTGTTTATTGTGGTTCTTGGAGTTCTCTGGAAAAGAGAAGAAGTAGAACGAATTAAAAAAGAACTCGAAATTCAAAAAATGCAGAATTTAATGGCTCAGAAGTATCAAATAATTAGTAAATACGCCAATGATGCATTTTTCTTAATCAGTAAAGATGGTTCAATAGTAGAAGCAAATGATAAAGCTGTTGAAATGTATGGATATTCTGCTACTGAATTAAAAGGAAGACCTTTTGTATTGCTTGAAGCTCCTGAAAATCGAATGGAATGGAGTGACTTACTTAATAGATTGCGACAGGATGCAGGCTCAGTTTATGAATCACTTCACCTGAATAGACAGGGACATAAATTTTTTGTTGAAATCTCGGCGAAAATCATTTCTATTCAAAATGAGTTATTCCTTGTTGCAATTGTTAGAAATATTGAAGATAGGAAGAAAGCCGAATTACAATTAATCGAATCAGAAAAGAAATTCTACACTTTATTCCAGCAAGCTTATGATTCAATTTTAATTCTGAGAAAAGATTTAATTGTTGACTGCAATTCAAGAGCAGGAAAATTGTTTAATATTCTTAAAGAAGACCTGATTAATAAAAGCATAAAAGATTTTATTGCTGAAAAGAATCAAGATATATTAAATGAGTTTTATAAAGCCATTTCAAATCCTGCTGAGTCTGAAGGCAAATCTTTCCAGTTAACTCTCAAGAAAGTCACTGGACAAACTTTTGATGGTGAAATAAATTTGAGCATAGTCGAACTGAAAGGTGAAAAGGTAGCTCAGGTTGTTATTCGAGATGTAACAGAGAGAAAACAATTTTTAGAACATCTCGAGAAATTCAAGAGAGCAATTGAGAATACCGATGAAATGATGATGATTACCGATACAAATGGAATTATTGAATATGTCAATCCAGCTTTTGAAAGAATCACCGGCTACACTCTTGAAGAAGTCAAAGGTAAAACTCCAAACATTTTAAAGTCAGGAGTTCATCCAGTTGAATTTTATAAAAATCTATGGGACACAATTTTATCTGGAAAATCCTGGCAGGGATTAATTGTCAATAGAAAAAAAGATGGTAAACATTATACAGAGGAAATGATAATTTCGCCAATTAAAAATGAAAAGAATGAAATAATTTCTTTTGTCGCTGTTAAAAAAGATGTAACTGAAAGAATTAAAGCTGAAGAAGAATTAAAACGCGCAAGAATGAAAGCCGAGGAATCAGATAGAATAAAAAGTAATTTTCTGAGTATGATGTCACATGAAGTACGAACACCACTTAATGTAATTCTTGGTTTTATTGATATTATTAAAGCAGCAGTTGACGCAAAGGATTTCCCTGAAAAAGATCATATTTTCTCTGTAATTCAACGAAATAGTAAAAGATTGATAACTCTCATTAATGATATCATTGATATTTCACGTATCGAATCTAACGAAATGAAACTTGAATTTGCTATTCACAACGCTCAGATGCTTTTGATGAAAGCTACTGCTGAATTTGAAATGGATGCTCGTGCAAAAGGTCTGAGAATAATTGACAATTATAATCTTGATGATGTATTCATTAAAGTTGATGAAGTTAGATTTCATCAAATAATGTCTAATCTTCTTTCAAATGCAATAAAATTTACTTCGCGAGGAGAGATAACTGTCTCTGCAAAAGTTGTGGAGAATAGACTTTATATTTCCGTTAAAGATACAGGAATTGGTATTCCAAAAGAATTTTTACCTCATCTGTTTGAATTCTTCAGACAGGCTGAAGAAGGTTATAATCGTAATTTTGAAGGAGCAGGTCTGGGACTTGCAATTGCTAAAAAACTTGTCAACTTGATGAACGGCGAGATATATGTGGAAAGTGAACTTAATAAAGGTTCGACATTTACTATAGTATTTCCTGTTGTTCCAAAAGTTGGAGAAGAAGAGCCAGTCGAAGAAGAAAAAACAGAAGAAATCGAACCCATTAAGATTGAGAGTGAAGAACCAATAATTCTAATTGTTGAAGATAATAAAGATAACTCATATTTTGTAGAAGTGATTCTGAATAAGCTTGGTTTGAAATACTATTCTGTCACAGAAGCGAATCAAGCTTTTGAAATAATTCAAAATAAACCAATTGATTTAATATTAATGGATATAAGCCTTACTGGTGAAATGAGCGGTGAAGATATTCTAAAAGCCTTAAAAGAGAAACCAGAATATCAAAGGATTCCCGTCATAGCAATGACAGCTCACGCAATGCTTGGCGATAAAGAACATTTTCTTTCTGTAGGATTTGATGATTATATTGCAAAGCCTTTTACATTTGATCAATTGACACAATTGTTATTCAAATTCCTGAAAAAGAATTAAGATTTTGGCGGGATGAAAGTAATCCAGGTGGATAGGAAAATCTTCGGCATCACTTTAATCTTCCTTTTGATTTTTGTTGCATTCGGTATTTACACCTACTTTAAAATTCAAAATCGAATAATTGGCTACAGATTTAACCAGCTTGTAAATATCAGTAAGATACAAGAGTTAAGAATAACTGAGTTTTACGAAATCTTAATTAGTAAATTAAAGTATCTTCCAAATTCTCCAACCTTAAAAAAAGAATTAACCAGCATAACTGAAAATCGAGCGTGGGATAAACAGATTCTAAATGAATTCTTTACTAATTACTTTGATGAATACGGTTTAACTGAACTCATTATCGTTGATAATAGCGGGAATGTGCTTTATCATTATTCGGTGAAAAAAGATTCAGAAAATGTTTTTATTAGACATCTCGACTGGCTAAATCTCAAAGAAGATTCAATTTACTTGAGTCAATTGTTCTTTGATCCTGAAATTAAAGCTCCTGTGTTTGAGGCAAAATTAGAATACACTTCATTTAATCATAAAAAGTATTTAATCATTTCAAGATTTAATGCGAGAGGACATTTATTTAGAGTTTTACGAGAAGGGATTGATCCTTCTAATAATATTGAATCTCTTCTACTCCAGTTTAAAGATGGAATGGCAACATACATTTCTGATTCCAGATTTCTGGGTGATATAGCTTTTCGTTTACAATCTGAGAAAAATATTTTGAGCATTGATGAAGTCGTGAGAACAAATAACGAAAATTTTATTAAAGGAATGGATTATCGAGGTAAACCCGTATTTGCTTATTTGAACTATTTGCCTAAATGGGATTGGTATCTTTTAGTGAAAGTTGATCAAGATGAAACTTTAGGTGAACTTAGAAAAACTTACACAGGAATCTTTGGCACCATTCTTTCTGTAACCTTCGTCTTTATTTTTATAATGCTGGGATTAATCAAGAAAGAAAGAGAAAAATACTTAAAAGAAACAGACACACTGCGTAGACAAAAAGAAATTATAAAAAGGCAATACGAGCAAATAACAAAAATTGCAAATGATGCAATTATAATTTCTGATAAGGAAAATAGAATCATTGATTATAACGATAAGTTTCTCATGTTTTATGAAATTGATAAACCAGATTTTCTCGGCTTTAATTTGCTCGATTTGTTCTCAGAAAATCTTCGTAACCAGTGGAACGATTATCTTAGAAATATAAAAGATAATAACGGATTAATTTTTGAAGCAGTTCATAAAACAGCAAAGGGTGAACCTTTTAATGTTCAGGTCTCAGCTAAATTTATTGAGATTGAGGGGAATGAGTATTTAATTCAAATAATTCGTGATTTTGAAGAGAGAAAAAGAATCGAGGACGAACTTAAAGCTGCCAAAACAAAAGCTGAAGAAACCGATAGACTAAAAAGCAATTTCCTCAGCATGATGTCCCATGAAGTCAGAACTCCTATTAATATTATTCTTGGAGCAGTCGATATTTTGAAATCAAATTTAAGCGAAGAGAACTATCGTGATAATGAACATCTATTTGATATGATTACAAGGAATGGAAAAAGATTACTAACATTGATAAGTGATATCATTGATATTTCTCGAATCGAATCAAATGAATTAAAACTCGACTTCATTATTCGAAATGTGGAAAGTCTAATCCTCGATGTTGTAAATGAATATCAAAACATTGCAAAAGGAAAAGGTCTTCAAATCATTACTAATTTTAAAGCTAAAAATCCGTATGCAAGAATTGATGAAGTCCGATTCCTTCAGATTATTACCAACCTCGTTTCAAATGCAATTAAATTTACATCCCAAGGTGGAATTACAATCATCACAGAAAATTTTGATGATACAATTCATATCTCTGTGAAAGATACAGGAATCGGGATTCCAGAATCTGCAATGAAAGATATTTTTGGAATGTTCAGACAAGCTCATGAAGGATACAGTAGAAATTATGAAGGTGCAGGACTTGGTTTAACAATTACACAGAAACTTACTAAAATGATGGGCGGTGAAATAAGAGTTGAAAGTCAGGTCAATGTTGGTTCTGTTTTTACTGTAATTTTCCCCGTTGTAAAAACTGAAGAACTGGATGAAACTCTATTAAGAACTCTACAAGAAAAGCATAAGACATCATTTAAACCAACTATTTTAATTGTAAATAACGATAAAGACGAAAGTTTTTATCTTGAATCTTTAATGATAAGACTTGGATTTGAGTATTTTACATTAAACAATGGAAAGAAAATCGTTAGTTTTATAAAACACAAACCAGTTGATTGTGTGATTTATTCTGTCAATCTTCAGAATGAAATAGAAACAGAAAAAGTGATGGATGAAATTAGAAATAAAATTAAACTTGAGAGTTTAAAAATTGTAGCTCTTCGTTCACCAGATACTGTTATAACCGAACAGAGATTGAAAGAAATCGGTTTTAATCTGGTTAAAACAAAACCATTTTCCTTTGAAGAGATTTCAAAAATTTTGTTTCAGATACTATCCTCAAAAAATTGAAAGAGAGTAGTTTAATGAAAAAAATATTTATTTTCTTACTTGCAGGGGTAATTACATTTACTGCTTGTAACAATCAAAAAAGTCCTGCGAAAGTAGAACAAACTCAAATTGATCTTTACAAGTTACTTCCCAATGGTGAAGATTTTGCAGCCGAACCATTATTGGTTTACCTCAAGGATAAAATAGAATGCAAAAATTTTGATGAGTTTAGAAAAATAACTTTGAGCTCTCAACCAGACGCTAAACAAAAAGTATTAAATATGATCCTTGATGAAATTAAATCTCTTGATTTCCAGAAAAGTTTAACAGGAGTTTATGTTGAACATTCTAATAATGTAACTTTCAGCATTGCTTATTTTTTATTTGAAGATGATGAAAAAGCTTCAAAAGCTATTCCTCAGCTCGAAATGCTTTATACTGAATTAATCGGTCAGGAATTTAAACAGATAGATGATAAAAGAATTATAGGCGATGATCAAAAAGTTCTTTATACAATGTATCAATCTATTCCGATTTATTTATCTTTCTATCGAAGAGATAATATTGTTGTATTGCTTTTTGTTCCAACAAAAGCTGTATTCCCAAGAGTGTTTCCAATCAGTTCAATTTATTTTCCAATGAAAAAAGATTTTTATGTTTATCAGGGATTACCAGATTTTGCGAAGATAGAAAAGCCTAACATTGCCGAATTAAAAGTCCCGACAGATGATTACTATATTCCAAATACATCTATGCTTCGTGAAATGGCTGAAGAAAGATCTAAACTCTGGATGGAATATTTTTCAAAATATCTGAATAATGCAAGGGAGATCACACAACAATTTTTTGCACTTGCTGATAAACGCTTGATGGATTTCGCTCTTGCTTATGTTGATTTCCGTAACTCGCAAAATTTAATTCCACAGAAATTCCCAGAATGGCATACCAATATAATTGAAAAGAAGATCGGGAATAATCTTAAAGTTGAGTTGATTTCGAAGAAGCCATTTCAACCAAGATATGATAAAATTCATTATGAAGGTGGTGTTAGATATCAATATCCTAAATTGGGTTTTTGTGACCTTGATTTTAAAATTACTGGTTCAAAACAATCAAAGAAGGTCAGGGTTACATTTTCAACATTTGGAAAATATTTGAAAATTGTAGATGTGAATATTTTGTAGAAATAAGAAAACTAATTTTTACAATTTTCACTTCAACTATTTTTTTCAGTACGTCTGAAAACAAATTTCGAATAATGTCAGGGGTAAACTAATAGTGTGTGTGATTCAGTAATGGAAAGATTGCTTCGTCATTTCATTCCTCGCAATGACAATAACCAGAAATTACAAGTCATTGCGAGCCCCGATTTTTAATCGGGGCGAAGCAATCTTTTCTCTTAAAACAACTTTCAAAAAATGTTGTGAAAGATTGCTTCGTCGTTTCACTCCTCGCAATGACTTTTAATCAGAAATCATAAGTCAATGCGAATTACGATTTATCTGTATTTGCTTTACCATAAATGGTAAAGCTTTTCGAAAAAAGCATCATAAATGATGCTAAGATTTTTTAATCTATTCGTTCATTACAAATTATGATATAATGAATTAAGCAAAATGATTGTCAGGGGTTGTCCAAAAAGTGTCATGCCCCATTCATTTCGGCATCTAAACTTGAGACTATTAACCAAAAATAGACCCTGAAATAAATTCAGGGTGACTAAATAATACTTTTTAGTCAGCCCCTCTTTCTGTTGAAAAAACTTTGGATGCCTAAATGATTTTGTTATGATAGTTTTAAAAATTCTATGCATCAAAGGAAAGATTGCTTCATCACTTCGTTCCTCGCAATGACTTTTTATGTTGTCAGTCTTCGTCTTCGCTCAGACTGACAATGACTGCTAACATTCAATCACAGACTAAAAGTCTGTTCTACATTACTGGAAAGATTGCTTCGTCATTTCATTCCTCGCAAGGACAATAACCAGAAATTACAAGTCATTGCGAGCCCCGATTTTTAATCGGGGCGAAGCAATCTTTTCTCTTAAAACAACTTTCAAAAAATGTTGTGAAAGATTGCTTCGTCACTTCGTTCCTCGCAATGACTAAAAAATTTTCATTACAAGCCCGGCTTTTCAGGAAAAGCAATACTTGAAACGACACTATTGTTTTTAATATATGCTCAATAATGCATATATTTAAATAAAACTTTAAGCTTATGCAACAACGAATTGAAATTTTCAAAGCCCTTTCTGATGAAACAAGACTTAGAATTTTGAATCTTTTTATTAAGACCGGAAAAAATTTATGTGTTTGTGAATTAATGGATGGATTAAAACTTCCTCAATACACCATTTCAAAAGCTTTGCAGGTTTTGAAAAACATCAATCTATTGAAATATGAAAAAGAAGGTACCTGGGTTTATTACAAATTGAACGAAGATTTACCAGAGAACAAATTACTCATTAAATTCTTGAAAGCTTTTCTACAAACAGAAGTTTTTGAAGAGGATGAAAAAAGGATAGCCGATAGATTATCTCTTCGAGAAAATGATAAATGTGTAGTAGGAATTATTCCAGAAAAAGAATTATTGAAGCTCATTAAAGATAAAAAATAATTAATTAGGGAGTTTTTGTATGGACTGGAAATCAGAGTATAAAAATTTTCTGTTGATTCTTGGTTTTTTCTTGTTTGCTTACTTCATGCCAGTTGATTCTGAATTATTCAGAAATTCTATTATTGATGCATTCGCACTGGCTAAGTGGTATGCACAGGAACATGTTTTACTTTGTCTTGTCCCGGCTTTTTTCATTGCTGGTGTAATTGCAGTCTTTATCAGTCAAACTGCTGTAATCAAATATTTAGGAGCTAAGACAAATAAAATAAAAGCATATCTTATTGCTTCAGTTTCGGGGACAATTCTGGCAGTTTGTTCATGTACAGTTCTTCCTCTTTTTTCGAGCATTCATAAAAAGGGAGCTGGGCTTGGTCCAGCAATAGCGTTTCTTTATAGTGGACCAGCAATAAATATTTTAGCAATAATTTTAACAGCTCGAATTCTTGGTTTTGAACTTGGTGTTGCAAGAGTAATCGGGGCAGTTTCATTCAGTCTATTAATTGGTTTGATTATGGCGTTTATTTATAGAGATGAGGAAAAAGAAAAAGCTGATGCACAATTGTTACTTCCCGAAATTGATGATCAGAAACCTTTCTGGATGACGGCAACTCACTTTTTTATTTTAGTTGCAATATTAGTTTTCGTTAACTGGGGAAAGCCTGCCAGTTCTACTGAAGGTTTCTGGTATTTTATTTATGCGAATAAATGGTATTTCACATCTGTATTGGGTGTGGCTTTTTCGATTTCTCTGATATACATCGTTGGTGTGAAATTAATTTATGTAATTGCTGGTCTAGTTGCTGTAGTTCTTTCGGCAATTATATTTTCTGGAAATACACTCATTCCGTTTATTGTTGCTGTAATTGCAACGACAATTGCCCTGACTTACACCGAAGGAGAGGCAAATCAATGGCTTGGTGAAACATGGGGTTTCACTAAACAAATAATACCTTTACTTGGTGCTGGTGTTTTAGTAGCTGGATTTTTATTTGGTTCTCCTGATGGAAAAGGGGGAATTATTCCTGATAATTTGGTATTCAAACTTGTTGGTGGAAATTCAATTTTCTCAAATTTATTTGCTTCTATTGTTGGAGCGTTTATGTATTTCGCTACATTAACTGAAATTCCGATTTTACAGGGTTTGATAAACAATGGAATGGGAAAAGGTCCTGCCCTTGCTCTTCTTCTCGCTGGACCAGCACTTTCATTACCCAATATGTTAGTAATAAGAAGTGTAATTGGAACACAAAAGACATTTGTTTATGTTAGTCTGGTAGTGATAATGGCGACAATAAGTGGATTGATTTATGGTGAATTATTTTGAAGATGTAAAAATCAATAAGAAAATTTTTAGATAATTATTTTAAGATGGATTATTAATTTTTGAACAGTTTATTAACAAATTAAAAAGAAATAAATGAATAAAAGAATTTTAATTCTCTGTACAGGTAATTCATGCAGAAGTCAGATGGCTGAAGCTTTTCTGAAATCATTCGATAAAAATCTTGAGGTTTATTCTGCTGGAACTTTTCCGGCACCTCAAGTACATCCGAAAGCAATTCTGGTGATGAATGAAGTCGGAATTGATATTAGTCAAAATAAACCAAAAGATGTAAATGAATTCATTAACCAATCCTTTGATTATGTGATAACAGTATGCGACAATGCAAGAGAAAATTGTCCAGTCTTCCTTGGAAAGGTCAATAAACAATTACACATTGGATTTGAAGACCCAGCAGAAGCGACTGGTACTGAAGAAGAAGTATTAAAAGTTTTCAGAAAAGTTCGTGATGAAATTAAACAGAGCTTTCAAGAATTTTACACTAAAGAAATAAAACCATATCAAAATCAAACATAGGGAGGAAATATGTTAGATATAAAAGTCCTTGGTCCAGGATGTCCAAATTGTATTAAACTTGAAAATCTTGTGAAAGAAGTTGCAGCAGAATTAAATATTCCAGCTCAAATAGAAAAGATAACCGAAAGAGAAAAATTTTTAGAGTATGGAATAATGATGACGCCAGCTTTAATTGTAAATGGAAAAATTCTTGTTATGGGTAAAATTCCAACAAAACCAACTCTGGAAAACTGGTTAAAAAATTTTAATTAATAAATTTAGAATTAGTATTAAATTTTTAAACTTTACACAGTAAAAAAATCAATAATAAATTCTGGTGAGATTAATCTATGAACTGGATTACAAATCTTGAGCAGGCAAAAGAAGAAGCTTTAAAATCTAAAAAGCTAATTCTTCTCCAATTTGAAATGGAAGGTTGTGGCGGTTGTAAGAGAATGAATGAAACAACATACACAGATCAAAAAGTAATTGAAGAAATGAACGAGTGGTTTGTTTTATTAAAACTTGATTTAATCAAAGAAAGAGAAATAAGAAAATCACTTGGTGCTTACTGGACTCCAGCATTTTATATTCTTGATTACAATGGAAATTCATTTTATCATTTTAATGGTTACCTTCCTGCGAAAGAATTCCGGGCAATGTTAAGATTAGGCATTGCTGAAACAATTATGCCTCGTGGCAGATATGATGATATCATAAAAATAATTGATCAAGATTTAGATGAACTGGCAGAGACATCGTTTTATCCAAAACTTTTGGTTGCAAGAGAAACAGCACGATACATTAAAATAAAAGACAATTCACAGTTGAAAAAAACATTAAAGGAAATACAGAAAACTCATCCTCAATCAACTGAAGCCAAAATGTATTTCTGGACCGAATAATTTTTAATCGGGAAAAATCCAATGAACATAAAACTTGAGTTTCAATATTTCGAAGGTTGTCCAAATCATTTGAAAATGCAGGAAAATCTTCTCAATGCAATAAAAGGATTGGAAGATAAAATAGAACTTAAAAAGATTCTTGTGGAAGATGAATTAACTGCAGTTCAAGTAAAATTCAGAGGTTCGCCTACATTATTAATTGATGGTGAAGACTTATTAGGAATGCCTGAACCTGAAAATCCTTCTCTCGCTTGCAGATATTATCCTGGCGGACTTCCATCTATTGATGAAATAAGAAAAGCAGTTCTTACAAAACTTGAAACATTAAATAGTCAATAAATTTCTATTCATAAATAACTCAAGTAACATTACTTTTCATTAATTTTGAGTATGCAGATTATACAACTTATACTATTGCTTTCAGTATTTCTGTTGATGTCAACTTTAATGTTCCTCAGAAAAATTCCTGCTTTGCTTGCTTTACCTATCATGGCTTTTTTCATTCCTTTAATTGCTGGTGTGAATGTAGTTGATGTTCTTCAATATGTCATTGGTGAAGGTTCAATTAAACTGAGTAAAGCTTATACAATTGCAATCTTTGGAAGTATGTTAAGTGTCTTTCTTCAAAAAACTGGAATTGCTGAAAGCTTTATTAAAAAAGGAGCTGAACTATCTGGCGATAAACCTTGGACAGTTGCTCTCCTGATGCTTACAATAATTGTTTTACTTTTCACTACACTTGGTGGACTTGGTGCAATTATAATGGTTGCAACTATTGTTCTGCCAATAATGTCGTCGGTTGGAATTGGTCCTTTAACCATTTCAGGTATTTTCCTACTTGGTTTGAGTATTGGCGGAACGATGAATGCAGGCAACTGGGCTTTATATATCGAAGTAATGAAATTACCGGTAAATGAAGTTCGCGAATTTGCATTGATTATGTTTGCATTGACATATACTACTGCTCTCGTTTATATAACAATTCAACTTTATCGCGATGGTCAACAGCTTAACTTTAAGAAAATAATTTTTGTGTGCGTTGCATGCGTTCTTTTCATTGTCGCAATTTATTTTTTGTACAATGCTCTTAAAATCGAGACCAGGGAATTTATCACTCAACTATTTTTTGATTTTTATTATGTATTGAAATTCATTATTGCCTCTGGAATAGTTTTAATTCTGTTTTTCAATCTCATAAAAATCATTCGAAGAAAAGAAAATAATTTTGATGAAAAAAAGATTCACTGGACTGCTTACCTTACACCATTTATTCCATTGGTTCTAATTCTCCTTTATAATTTTGATTTTATTGCTGCATTTATCTGTGGACTGTTGTATGGTGTGATTTCAGTTTATCGAAAAGGCATGATGAATATTTTTGTGAAATCAGCTTTTGAAGGTGGAAGTATAGTTATGCCTGCAGTGGTTTTAATGTTTGGAATAGGTATGTTGTTAAACGCAATAATGGGTCCAGGTGAAAATTGGAACAAAATTCATCAGGATGGTTGGCCTGTTTTAAATTTATTAAAACCATTACTTATTGAAATAACTCCTAAAAGTTTTTTGAGTTATGTTTTAACTTTCACCATTCTCGCACCTTTAGCACTTTATCGTGGCCCACTAAATGTCTGGGGAATGGGCTATGGACTTGCGAGTATTCTTTTGGCAAGTGGAATGAATCCTGGTGCTGTTATGGGACTTTTACTTGCAGTTGGACAAATTCAAGGAGTTAGCGATCCAACCAATACTCACAATGTATGGCTTGCAAATGAGATGAAAGTTGATGTACAAAAAATTTTGTGGAATACCATTCCCTACACCTGGATTGTTGCTCTTCTTGGCTTAATTGCCGCAGGCTTAAAATTTATGTGAGCTTCTCTGAAGATTAATTTTTTTTAATCTAAGATTAATCCCGCCTTAATGATTCGATTTTAGGTTTGTATCGTAGTTCATTAAAAAATCATTAACAACAAAAAGGAGATTTAAAAATGAGAACTCATTTTTTTGCACTCGCAGTTGTAATACTGCTAACATTTTCATTCAACTCTCTTTTGCTTGCTCAGGCAAATGAAAAGAAGCAGCAAGTTAATCCAGTCAAAAAGACTGAGCAGAAAGTTGAAAAAAAGTCAAATCAACCTCAGGTAACTCAGAAGGAGAATAAACCAGAGACAACCACAACAACTAAAGAGCTTGAGAATACTAAAAAAACAAGCACTCTTGGTAAAGAAGTAAAGGCTCCAAAGCCAACGAAAATGTCTCATCCGAAAAAATATTCTGTAAAGAAATCAGAAACTTCAACTGAGAAGAAACAATAATCAACTCAATTTGACTTGATAAAGGAGAGATTTTATCTCTCCTTTTTTATTAATTTTGGCTATGAAAATCCTTGTCGTTGAAGACGAAAAAAAAGTTGCTTCATTTATTAAAAAGGGGCTTGAAGAAGAATACTATACAGTCGATGTGGCTTACGATGGTAAAGAAGGATTAAGACTTGCATTATCTGATGAATACGATTTAATTGTTCTTGACCTTATGCTTCCATTTAAAGATGGTATTTCAATTTTAAGAGAGATTAGAAACGAAAAAATTTCAACTCCAGTTTTAATTCTTACAGCAAGAAGTTCAGTTACGGATAAAGTGACAGGACTTGATGCTGGTGCCGATGATTATCTGGCAAAACCTTTTTCGTTTGAAGAATTTTTAGCGCGAGTTCGAGCACTTCTCCGAAGACATTCTAATGAAAAGAAAAACATATTAAGAGCGGGAGATTTAATATTAGATACTCAAACTCATAAAGTTTTTAGAAATAATATTGAAATCATACTTACACCAAAGGAGTTTGCAATTCTCGAATATCTAATGAGAAATAAAAACAAAGTCGTATCAAGAATAAAATTGATTGAACATATTTATGAGTATAACTTTGATCCGGGGACAAACATAATTGATGTCTATATCAATAAAATCAGGAATAAAATTAATCTCTCAAAAGGCGAACAAATCATTAAAACAATTAAAGGTGCAGGATATTTAATTCAAGATGATTAAAACTCTCCTGACAAAATTTAATTTCGAAAAATATTTTAAGACGACAAGATTTAAAACTACAATATGGTATGTTGCTCTCTTTTTACTCCTTGAGTTAGTACTGGCAACATCAATTTATTTTTATCTCTACCGGACAATGAGGTCAGAACTTGACCTCTCTTTGACAAAACAGGCTGAATCTATTTACAGATTTGTTAAAGAAAGTAAGATTAACATTCAAGAGTTTGTACCTGATTCGATTTACTCATCACCCGATGAGCTTGTCTACGATATAATTTTTGAAGCATTAGCATTTAATCCTACTAATACATTTGTACAAATTTCATTTAAAAATAATATTGTTTATCGCACCACAAACCTTCGTGATGTAGTCATAAAAATTCCAGTTGATAAAGATATTCAAAAACCTTTTGATTATAATGAGCCTGAACTCTCTGAATATCCAATTCGAGCTGCTTATTTAAATAAAGGTGATTACAAAATAATTGTTGCATTTCCCCTTGAGATTATTTCGAAGACTTTAAGTAATCTCATAAATCTTTATTTAATTATTGCACCACTATTTTTAATTCTATCATTTCTTGGCGGTTCTTTCTTATCATTCAAGGCACTTTCACGAATTGATAAAATCATTAAACAAGCAGATGAAATCAACTCTTATAAAATTGACCGCTACCTCGAAAATGAAGAATATGATGATGAATATGGAAGACTTGTAAAAACTCTTAATCGAATGCTAAAAAGAATAAAAAATTCTTTTGATTATATGAATCAATTTACAATTGGTGCATCTCACGAGTTAAAAACGCCACTAACAATACTGAGAGGTGAACTGGAGCTGGCTCTCAAGCATTCTAAAACGAAAGAACAATATCGAGAAATCATTCAAAGTAGTTATGAAGAAACTTTAAGACTGATTAATATCGTCGAACGCCTTTTTCTGATTTCAAAACTCGACAATTCACTAATTAAATTGAATATTTCAAATATCGACCTGTCAAAATTAATCTCCCATATCGTAAATGATTTTAAAATTATTGCAGAAGAGAAGAAGGTTAAATTTATTCTTGATTTATCACCGCAAGATGATTTATTCATTATGGCAGATTCTGAGTTAATACGACAGATGTTTATAAATCTACTCGACAATGCAGTTAAATTCAGTTTTCCTGAGAGTTATATAATTATAGTCTGTAAGAAAATTGATAATGAAAAAATCTTATTTTCCATTTCAAACAAGAGCGAGCCAATACCAAAAGAATTGCTACCAAAACTTTTTGATAGATTTTTCAGATTCGAAAGTTCAGTGAATAAGAACATCAGCGGGTTAGGATTTGGATTATCCATTGTTAAACAAATTGTGGATTTACACCGTTTTCAGATTGAAATAAATAGTGATCCCGATGGCAATTTTACAGTAGTAGTAATTTTTAAGTCTGATAAAAAATTATCTGCAAATTGATTTGATTTGTCCTTTCATTCCCACTCTTTTCACTTCTTCCGAGATTTATTTATAGATTAATTAAAAAAATTAGATGACCCGGGTTTGAATAAAAAGTCAAGAACAAGTTACTGGTAGGAGAAACAATAGAGAAATCTTTTGATTTCAAAAAAATGAAATTGCTTCGTTTAATTAGGAAGAATAAAATTACTTTCCAAACAGCCATGAATGTGACTTAAAATGTTTGACAGTTTAAACTCATTTATTTAATATAGGACAAGAAATTCGAGGGTTTATCAGAAAAAATTTTTACTTCTTATTCTCTGATAAATAATTAACAAAAAACAAATAGGTGAAACATGAAAAATTTAATTTTAACCCTCGTACTCCTTCCTTCTTTAATATTCGCTCAATATTATTACGAAAGATCAACTGAGCAGAATTTTGAAACAAGTGATTTTTATTTTAAACGTTATGTTTTCAATCCATTTGGTATGCTCAACTTTCGAGAAGTAACTCAGGGTTTGATTGATAATCCATTCTTGAATATTTCTCTAAATCCAGCAAATATCACTGGACTTAAAGAACGACTCTCTTTCTACATTGATTATCGAGGTGAATACAATGCTTACGAACCCGAAATCTTTAGATATCCAATCCCATTAGAGCCACAGGTAATTACAAACGTTATTGATAGAATAGCCCCGGTTTATATTTCGCAAGCAAGAAGAGAACCTGAACCAAAATTTTCAATTGGTGTGATCACCGCTCCATTTAATTCTTTATCGGATAAATTTTTTGTTGGTGCAACATTTCAAAGAATTAATAAAGCAGAAAAATTCTATTCAATGCCTTATTGGATTTATTATCCAGTTTGGGGTTATGATCCTTTTGGAAATAGATATGCTCAAGAAGGTTCATATCCTTCAATTGAGAGATATAGTGGAAAAGATGAGATGGTCACTCAGGCGAATCTTTTTTCAATTTTCACTGGTTATAAAATCAGTGAAAAATTTTCAGCAGGTTTTCAAATCAGTGGAATTAATCATTCCAGAGAAGGTGGATACAGAGATAAATACGATGACGATTATGGAAATATCGACAATACTATTTCTCGAAGAGATTATTTAATTGAGAGAAACAGAGATTACAAGCAGTTCGATTACACTTTAGGATTAGCTTATATGGAAGGTGATTCCAGAATTGGAATAAAGTTAGGATTATTAAACGGCAAAGCAGAACAGGTTTCAAACAATCTAAATCTAAGTTATTATCAATATAACAAGCCCGATATTTCGCCAACCTGGAATGTGAATTATATGGATTATAATACAAATCAATCCTGGAAAAACTCGGGCAGTTTGTACTTGATGGGATTTGATGTATTCCATAAAATAAATCAGGATATACATTTGATTGGTTATTTTAATTATACTTCTGGCAATATTGATATCCAGAATTCTTCATCAATTAAAGATACATCTGAATATTATTCAAAATATACTTCTTATGATCAGGCGTACTGGAATATCATCAGGAATAATTATTCAATAATTGACATAAGAACTGGAACAGGCACAAAGAAAAAATCTGATTATTCGGGATTGATTGGTTTAAGATGGAATATCTCCCCAAAAATTAAGGTTACTTTTGGACTTGCTTATTTTGAATATAATCTGGACGTAAATTCGAAAGAGCCAGTTGTTTATTCTTCATCTTCAAAACATGATTACACTACAAATCAGCCGGGTTCAAATAATAAACGGAGTTATTTAAGAGTTTATGAGGAAAAGAATCTCGAATGGCATTTCAACTCTGTTAATTTCACTTATCAAATTCCAGTAATTTTTGAATTCAAATTGAGTGATAAAATAGAACTGGGTGTTCTGGTTAATCAAGTTTCAGGTGGTTCTCAGGTAAGTGAGTACACTGACGCATTTATTATGAAAAGAATCAGGACAGAGGATGATTCAACCAGACAATTCAATAATTTTATTGAAAGGTATCGAGAACCTTCTATCAAAACAACCTTTGAAAAAACAGATTTAATTAGTAGCGTTAAATTTTATCTACATCCTAATTTGAATTTTAGTTTTTTGATTGATCCAATGCTTGTACCTTTCATTGGAATTTCTCAGGTATTTTTTAGTATAGAAGGAAGATTTTAAAATTTAAATTCAGTCATATTCATTAACCCTCAAAAAGTCAGCCTTTTAATCGGGCTGACTTTTTTGTTTATAATCCTTCCGGAGAAATAAATAATTTCGAAGAGTGCAAAAAAATTCCATTAATTAGTTTATTTCAGCTATATTTTTTAATCCATAAATTATATTTGAAATATTTATGCAATTGAAAGGATTGAATATTTCAATAATCATAACTTCTATAAGAACAAAATGAGTGGTGATAAATTCAGAAGAGATTATTTTTTTTGAGTTGTTTAAATGAAGTATTGCCTCAGATAAAATTGTACTAAACCAGATTATAGCTTAACAAATTTATAACAGGTGGAAAAATGAGAGTCACTAAAAAAGCCCGATTCATAATTTCACTGAAACAATTTCTTTACGACATTTTCAACCTTGAAGAAGATAAAGCTCATGAAGATGAAATAATAGAAAATGTAAAGCGACAGATTGAATTCAAAGGCACAAACCTCTGGATTTTGATGTTTGCGATTTTAATTGCTTCAATTGGATTGAATGTAAATTCAACTGCTGTAATAATTGGTGCAATGTTGATTTCTCCATTAATGGGACCAATTATGGGAATTGGTCTTGGTGTCGGGATTAATGATTTTGAATTAATTAAAAGATCATACAAAAATTTTGCAATAGCCATTGTTATAAGTTTAATTACTTCGGCGTTATACTTTTTCATTACTCCTCTGAGTGAAGCTAAATCAGAACTACTTGCAAGAACAACTCCAACAATCTGGGATGTTTTCATTGCTTTATTTGGTGGACTTGCAGGAATAGTGGCAGCTACACGAAGAACAATAAGTAATGTCGTTCCAGGTGTTGCTATTGCCACTGCTTTGATGCCCCCATTGTGTACTGCTGGTTATGGACTTGCAACTATGCAAATGTCATTTTTTATCGGGGCGATGTATTTATTTTTTATTAATAGTGTATTCATAAGTGTTGCAACATATACAATGGTTCGTTTCTTGAAATTTCATAAAAAAGAATTTATTGACCCTGCCAGAGAATTAAAGGTCAAAAGGTCAATTGCAATAATTGTTATTATAACAATAATTCCAAGTGTGATTATTGCTTATAGTATTGTTAAAAAGGCAGTTCTCGAAAGAAATGTTAATCAATTTATAGCAAATGAACTTAATTTTTCTGGAATCGAAATTTTGAGTAAGAAAATTTATAACGATTCAAGTAAAACCAGAGTGGAAGTTTTTTTATTTGGTCCTGAGATTGACAATAAAATTATTGAAGTTGCAAAATCAAAATTACCCAGGTATGGATTAAATAATGTTGAATTGGTTTTGAGGCAAGCTTTAGTCAAAGATGCTAAACAGGATTTAAGTATGATTAAGTCAGCAATAATTGAAGACCTTTATAAAAAGAATGAAGAAATTATTAAGAAGAAAGACGAACAAATAAAATCACTCGAAGAGCAATTAAATGTTTACTTACAAGGCCAGTATCCAGTTAAAGATATTGCCAGCGAAGCAAAAATTCTTTTTGGGAATTTACTCGAATTATCAATAAATAAATCCTCTGTTATGAATCTAAATGAAAATAAACTGGATACTCTGACTATTGGGTACGCAAAATTTAAGTATCCTCTTAAACCAGATGAGAAGAAAAAGTTCAATGATTGGTTAAAAGAACGAACTGGAGCAAAAAATTTTAAACTTGTCGTAGAGTAAAATTGAGATAAATACTTTTGATTAATTTTTTCACTTAAAAAGTAGACTGATAAAAATTAAATCGGGATGTTTACTCGTAGTAAATTTTAAATTTATAAGATATATTTGTAAGCATTTAGAACAATTCTAAGTGGAGATTTAGAATATGAAAAAAATTTTGATTTTCATTTTAATTTTAAAAGCTGGCTCTTTCGCTCAGTTTGTAAAGCCACAGATGAAATTCGTTGAAGATACTTTTGATTTCGGCAAGATTAAACAAAATTCAGTGGTTGAGCATACTTTTGAATTTTATAATGCCGGTGGAGATACTCTTAAAATTTTAGATATATCGGCATCTTGTGGTTGTTCAGTTGGCAAACTTTCAAAAAGAGAATTTGCTGCTGGAGAAAAAGGAACTATTGATGTAAGATTTGATACAAGAGGAAAATTTGGTAATCAAACACAAAGAATTTACATCAGAACAAATGAACCAGACAATCCAACAAAAATTATCACCATAAAAGCTCAAGTATATGTTGACACAACAGGCGCTCCAAAAATTTTCTTTGATAAGTTATTCCATAACTTTGGTAAAATTGAGGAAGGAAAAATTTACGAAACATCAATTGCTTTTATGAATAATGGCGAAGGTATTCTTGAGATTTCAGATATTCATTCATCCTGTGGATGTACTGCTGCTATTACAAAGAAAAGAAAATTACATCCCGGTGAAACAAGTGAGATAAAAGTTGAATTTAATTCTACTAATTACAATGGATTGATAACAAAATACATTGTCATTCGCTCGAATGACCCTGATAATCCAGAAGTTTATCTAACTATTCAAGCTGAAGTTATTAAAAAATGATGGAGGGTTTTTAAATGGCCTGGTTCAGAAGAACAAAAAGTGGAATAGAATCAGATTCAAAGAAAAAAGAAATTCCCGATGGGATGTGGGCAAAATGTGATAAGTGTGGTGAGATTATCCACAAAAAACAAATGGAACAACACGCCTACACCTGTCCGAAATGCAATTATCACTTTAGAATTGGAAGCTCGGAATACATTCAAATTCTTTTTGATGAAAAATCTTTCAAGGAAATGGACAAAAAAATGATGTCCGCCGATCCTTTGAATTTTGTCGATTCAAAACCATACAAAGAGCGAGTTAAAGAAGCAATTAAAACTACAGGACTTTATGATGCGGTTAGAACGGGTACTGGAAAAATAAACGGGCATAATGTTGTTGCTGCAATTATGGATTTCGCATTTATTGGTGGAAGCATGGGTTCGGTTGTTGGAGAAAAAATTGCAAGAGCTATTCAAAAATCTATTAAAACTAAATATCCTCTCATCATTATTTCCAAAAGTGGTGGTGCTCGAATGATGGAAGGAGCTTTATCGCTAATGCAACTTGCTAAAACTTCAGCTATGCTTACTAAACTTGCAGAAGCTAAAGTACCATACATTTCTATTTTAACCGACCCGACTACAGGCGGAACAACAGCAAGTTATGCAATGCTGGGAGATGTTAATATTGCCGAGCCCGGTGCTTTAATTGGATTTGCAGGACCAAGAGTTATCAAGCAGGCTACTGGAAAAGACCTTCCTCCGGGATTTCAAACATCAGAATTTTTACTTGAAAAAGGTTTTATTGATTTTATCTGCCATAGAAAAGAATTAAAAAATAAAATCACTCAATTGTTAGACCTTTTTGCAAGTTGATAATTGTAATTTGAAATTTTTGGTCAAGAGTTCTTAATCATATCGCTCGATAAAAAATTGGACTTAATTTATTAGTGCGAGCGAATCCATCCTGATTCGTTCGGGTTAAATCGTTCATTAATAAATAAGATGGTGAAGTTATGCTCACACAATTATTAAAACCCGAAATAAAATCCCTCATTCAAGAAAAGCAATTCGCTGTTCTAAAAGAAGTCATTCAAGAATGGCCACCTGCAGATGTTGCCGAACTAATTGTTGAACTTGACGAATCAGAAAGAGTTTTAATCTTTAGATTGTTAAATAGAGAACTCGCTGCTGATGTCTTCGAATATCTTGATGTTGATACACAACTCGAATTAATCAAATCAATGGGAAAAGAAGAGACAGCCGCAATTCTCAATGAAATGGACCCTGATGATCGAACTGCTTTATTTGAAGAAATTCCTGCTCAAGCACTTCAACAATTACTCGCTTTACTAACATCCGAAGAAAAAAAGATTGCCATAACTCTCTTAGGCTATCCTGAAAATTCCATCGGTCGTTTGATGACGCCAGATTATCTGGCAATTAAGGCTGACTGGACTGTACAGGAAGTTTTGAATTACATCAGACAGGTTGGAAAGAGTAAAGAAACATTGAATGTAATTTTTGTTATTGATGAAAAAGGAAAGCTCTTAGGACAAATTGATATCAGAGATATTCTGCTCTCACCTCCCGAACAAAAAATTTCTGAACTTTATGATGAAAATATTACACCACTAAATGTATTTGATGATCAGGAAAAAGCAGTCTCTGTTCTTCAGAAATATGATGCTGTTGCTCTGCCGGTTGTTGACAATAATGGAGTTTTACTCGGAATTGTAACAGTTGATGATATTATGGATGTGGCTCAAGAAGAAACCACTGAAGATATTCAGAAGCAAGCAGCTGTTCAGGTTCTGGAAGTACCTTACTCAGAAGTTTCTATTTTTAATATGATTAAAAAAAGAGCTGGCTGGCTCTCTTTACTGTTTATTGGAGAAATGTTCACGGCTTCGGCAATGGCAATTTTTGAAGAAGAAATTGCTCGAGCTGTTGTTTTAGCACTCTTTGTTCCTTTGATTATTTCAAGTGGAGGAAACTCTGGTTCTCAAGCTTCAACTCTGATTGTGCGAGCTATGGCACTTGGTGAAATCACTTTGAAAGATTGGTTTAAAGTTATGAGAAGAGAATTATTGACAGGTTTATCCCTGGGAATAATCTTAGGTTTAATTGGTTTTGTGAGAATTGTTTTATGGCAGGAAGCAACCCACCTTTATGGCGAACACTGGCTTTCAGTGGCTATTACGGTTTTCTTTTCATTAATTGGTGTGGTGATGTGGGGTACTCTTATCGGTTCAATGCTTCCTTTTATTTTAAGGAGATTAGGATTTGACCCGGCTACATCTTCGGCTCCATTTGTTGCAACTCTGGTTGATGTTACAGGTCTATTGATTTATTTTTCAATTGCCATAGAAATATTGAAAGGGAAACTGCTTTAGTTTTCATGTGAGAGAATTAATATGGAGGATAAGATGAAAGTTTGTCGAACAATAAGTGAATTAAGAAACGAACTAAAAATTTTAAGAGAGCAAAGCAAAGTTATCTCATTTGTTCCTACAATGGGTTACTTGCACGAAGGTCATCTGTCACTTGTAAGATTTGCAAAGAATAATTCAAACATTTGTGTTGTTTCGATTTTTGTAAATCCAACTCAATTTGGTCCAAATGAAGATTTTAATCGATATCCAAGGGATGAGCAGAGAGATTTAGAATTACTAAAAAATGAAAAATGTGATTTTGTCTTTATTCCATCATCAGATGAAATGTACGGGAAAGATTATCAAACTTTTGTAAATGTAAAAAAGTACAGTCAGATACTCGAAGGCGAATTTCGTCCAGGTCACTTTGAAGGTGTAACTACAGTCGTATTAAAGTTATTTAATATTGTTCAACCTGATTTTGCAGTGTTTGGTCAGAAAGATGCACAGCAAGCTTTTATAATTCAAAAGATGGTGGATGATTTAAATGTCCCTGTAAGAATTGAAGTCCTTCCAATTGTGAGAGAGAAAGATGGGCTTGCTATGAGTTCAAGAAATGTATATCTAAATGCAGAAGAGCGAAAACAAGCCCTCGCACTTTATAACAGTATTCAACTTGCCGAAAAGTTTTTAAAGGAAGGGGAAAGAAATTCAGATCGAATAATTGAAGAAATAAAAAAATTAATGCTTCAATATCCACTAATTAAAATTGATTATGTCGAGATTGTAGATAAAAACACTTTTACAAAAATAAAGGAAATTGAAAAAGATAAAAGCTACTATCTCCTGTTAGCTGTCAGAATCGGGGCAACAAGATTGATAGACAATACTATTCTTAAAGTCTAAGTCCTTTGGATTTTTAGTTTTATTATTTTTATACTGATATCAGAAAAATTGAATTTATACAGGTCAGAAGAATTAAGTTCAATTTCTGAGACTTCTGAATCAAAAAAATTTAAATTGAATTTAGTTTGAAAACTTTTTTAATCATCACAAGTAATTGATTAATTGAAATTTTTATTTATGAAACAACTTTCAAAAATATTTTTAGTTTTTCTTGTAATAATACAGAGTTTACCAGCCAGCGATAACCAACAAAATCCAAAAGTAAATCCACCTATTTACATTGCTTTTCTCTGGCATATGCACCAACCAATTTACTGGCCTTATGAAAGTATAATTCAAACAGAACAAAACAATCGTTATCCTTTTTCAGTAATTGATATTCATAATCAAAGGTATGGTCCCTATACTTCCTGGCCAAGAAATGCTGTTCAAAAAGGTATCAATGCAAATCTACCTCATTTCGGTGCACAGGTTAGTTTTTCTGGTTCATTAATTGAAAATCTAAATAATCTTGAACAGAGCGGAAATCAAAATTTTCAAAACTGGAAATCACACTGGAACTATATTAAAAATCAAACAACATCACTTGGCAATCCAAGACTTGATTTAGTTGGATTTGGATATTTTCATCCATTAATGCCTTTAATTGATTACAACGATATTCGTCGACAGATTCAAAAACATAAACAAGCTTTCAATCAAAATTTTCCAGGAACATATTCTAAAGGAATCTTCCCACCTGAAAATGCTTTCTCAACTCGCATCATTCCAGCTCTTGTTGACGAAGGTTTCAAATGGGTTTTGATTGATAATATCCATTTTGACCGTGCTTGTGATGGCTATCCTTATAGTGTGAATGGAAATCTCGTTGAACCAAACAAAGCTGATGTGAGAAATCCAAATCCAAATGACTGGATACAATTAAATGGTTTATGGGCACCCACAAGGAATTCGGCTAAATGGGGAAGACAACCTCATTATGTTGAATATGTTAATCCTGCAACTGGAGAGAAAAAAAGAATTATTGCCATTCCAGCTGATAGATATATGGGAAATGAAGATGGTCGTGGTGGATTTGGTGCATTGAATTATGAAGCAGTTATGAGTCAATTGGAAACATTCAACACTGATCCGCAACATCCAAGCTTAATTGTTCTTCATCACGATGGTGATAATTATGGTGGAGGAAGTGAGTCATATTACAATAGTAACTTCCAGAATTTTGTTAACTGGCTTCAGGCTAATCCGAATCGTTTCGTCTGTACGACAATTGAAGATTATCTTCAAATGTTTCCACCGGATACAAATGATGTAATTTATGTTGAAGATGGTAGCTGGAGTGGTGCAGATAATGGTGACCCGGAATTTAAGAAATGGCTTTCTGACCCGGATGCCAGTGGTTATAGTCCAGATAGAAACAGCTGGGCTGTTTTAACTGCTGCCAAAAATTTCGTTGAAACAGCTTACGCAATTAATCCTGATAATCAATTAGTTCAATCAGCTTTCAATTATTTAATGGTTGCCCAATCAAGTGATTATTGGTACTGGGATGGTTCATTAAATGGAATCTGGGATTCACATCCTACAAGAGCAGCTAATCAGGCAATAACACTGGCTCAACAAATTTCCGGCTTTGATAATGCACCACCAACAATTTTTTCACCGCAAAGAGAACCTTATAATCCAGGTGCAACTGAATTCGGAATTTCTCAACCAAATAATTTTAAAGTCTGGACTTATGTCTTTGACAAAAGTGGATTAAAGTCTGTGAAACTGAAATACAGAATTGACCTTGATGGAATAAATTCACCAAACTCAATTGATAATGAAACATATGAAGGCGGTAGTGAAGTTACAAACTGGATAGAAATTGAAATGACTGGCATTTCAAAACCTTCACTCACCAATCCTCAACCACTTTTCAAAGCAAAAGAATTTTTTGCTGAAATATCTGGTTACACAAACAAACTAATTGATTATTATGTCGAAGCAATTGATAGTTTGAATAACATTGCCAGATCAGAAATTAAAGAAGTGTGGGTCGGCAGTGGTTCATCAGGAACACAAAGTAGAGTGAGCTGGCTTCCTTCATCTCCAACAAAGAATGATACGATTACAATTAAAGTTTTAAATTCATCAATTGGTGCAAAATTACACTGGGGAGTTAATAATTCAGGTAGTAACTGGCAAACTCCTCATCAAGTTTACTGGACAAATGGAACTGTGCTTTTTAATGGAACAGGACCGGCTGTTGAATCACCAATGATTGGTCCCGATTCAACAGGAACTCTAACAATAAAGATTGGTCCATTTAATAAACCTGAACAGATTGTTAATAAAATTGCATTTGTAATTCACTTCAATGATAATTCCTGGGATAATAATAATGGTCAGGATTATCACATATATTTTGATGGAGGAACACAATCACATCAATTTATTATGGATGGGAAAGTTGATTCAACTGCAAGAAAAATTGCTTCAAATCAAAATGTTGATTTGTATATTGACTGGAATGGTTCTGAGCTTTATTTAGCTACTCAATCTGCTCAGGTTCAAGGTAAGGATGTTTTTATCTTTGTCTCTGATTCATTAAGAAATCTTACGAACGCCCCATGGGCAAAGTCAGGGAAAGTAATGCAATGGATTGCTTTCCTTGGAAATGAATCCACAAACAATTGGTCAGGATGGTTTGATGCCCAGGGAGAGACTCGACAATTTTCAGGACAGATTCTGGAAGGAACTATTAATTTATCGGGTGAATTGGGATACATTCCGCAAAAAATTTATCTGGCTACTGGTTTATATCAGACTCAGGATGGTGGTAATTTGATAACTCAATGTCCTGCTGGAAATGGAAATATTGATATTGAAGCATCTGAGTTTTATGAATCAATGATTCCATTGACTTCGGTTAAATGGGAAACAAGAGAAATAAATTTTCAATTACAACAAAACTTTCCAAATCCTTTTAATTCTAAAACAATTATTAAGTACACCGTTAGAGATGAAAATAATGTAACGATAAAGTTGTACGATATGCTTGGTAGAGAAATGGGAACATTACTCAATGAAGTCAAATCTCCTGGTGAGTATGCAGTGGAATTAGACGGAGAGAAACTGGGATTGAGCAGCGGTATTTATTTTTATCAGATGAAAGCTGGAGATTTTAATTCAGTTAAGAAATTGATTTATCTGAAATAGACAAAAAGCTATTTTAGAGAGTATCAGATATTAGAGAAGCTTTTTAGAGTCCATTAATTTATTTTTTTCCCTTCTTTCCAATGACAAAACCAGGATTATTTAATTCTCTTAGTTCAAATCGCCTGAGTCTTTTTTGGGTTTTCCAGATCGAGGTTATCGTTGCTGGCAAGAAAATTACTCACACTTCTAATTCCAACTTAAATATCTTCAAAGCTTGGTTTTTTTAAAATTTTTAAATGTATTAGAAAATTTTTATAATAAAATAGAAAAAGTAAATATAATTTTTCAGGTAATTTGGCAAAAGCATATTAAGTTCTTACCTGGCGTAACGTATTGAGTTACAATGAGTTACAGCGAAAGTGCAAAAAAAGAGTTTGGCAAAGGTTTTTACACTTTTTTGCAC
>Ga0209479_1000303_pt1 | contig 87830 bp, 81 predicted proteins | sample DewCreD2012metaG_2_FD_184112 | JGI IMG/M metagenome (GOLD analysis project Ga0209479, IMG submission 184112) | Hot spring sediment bacterial and archeal communities from British Columbia, Canada, to study Microbial Dark Matter (Phase II) - Dewar... ...
TCAAGGTCTAAGTGGTAGGCCTAAGTTCAAGTCCATTCGCCGGTATTCGGGCTGGACTTATCCTGCCCAGTCGGGGTGGAAGGTAAACAGCACAGGCAAGCACGGCACGGTAACGCTTACTGATTTGGGCATTACCCTCAAGATGCGGGGTCAGGCTAAGGATTGGGGGACACCAACAACACTGACCATTGTGTACAAACCATCCCAGCGCCAGTGGTATGCGTCGTTTACTGTGGAAGTAGAAGTACCTGAACCGAAGTTTGGCTCCCAATCAGATTTACGCTACGAGTCGATTGTTGCCTATGACCTTGGTACCGAGACCGCCTTGACGTTGTTTGATGGGACTGAGTTTCAGGAGATTACCAATCCCCGTTTTACGCAGAAGAGTGAGGAGCAATTGCGCCGCCTTGGGAAATTGAAAAGGCGCAAGCGCGCTCCTAAAAGGGGTGTAAAGGCTTCCAGACGATGGAAGACAATCCACAAGCTGGAGTCCCGGCTGCAAGCCAAAGTTGGCCGTCAGCGTAGGGACTGGCAGCATAAGGTTACCTCAGAGATTGCCCGTCGTTATGACAAAGCGCTCCGCGCCGCCGTAGGCGAACGGGGTGACTGAGAAGTTGAACGTCAAAGGGATGACCCGCAAAGGTGGGAAGCGCAAGGCAGGGCTAGACAAGTCCATTCTGTCGGTGGGGTTTGGCATGCTCAACTCAATGCTGACTTACAAAATCGAGCAGAAAGGCGGTCTAGTCCTCATGCTTCCCACGCAAACCGTCAAACCGAGCCAGCGCTGTCCCAAGTGTGGGGCGGTACATAAGCACTGGGCAGAGTTGAACAACCGCTATCATATCTGCCCTGCTTGTGGGTTTGAGGTCTCCAGAGACCGTGGCTCAGTGATGGTAATGTACAATGTTGCGGTCAATCAGCAACCGGGGTTAGGACTCCGTCCCGCTGACGCGACAGGAACTAGCCTCGTGAGTCTTGGATGCCTCAGCACTACTTCAAAGACCTGCGGGTCTCTGAAGCAACTGGGGCAGAGGAAGAGACAGAAATCTCACCGTCATGCAGCGAGTGGGGAAACCCCACCCGCCTACGCGGTGGGGTAGTTCATGCGCAAGTTAAGTCCACAACCATCCACGACAAAGCCATCAACAGATGGAGTTACCACAAACCGGGGAACGCTGGGATCCCTACCTTGCCTCTGTGGCTGCTCGCTTCAATCGGGAGCTGGAAATTCAACTGGGTCGGCCAGGTTGGCAACTTCCCCCAGACCTGGAGCAACTGCCTTTTTGGCAAGCCCAGCAGCGGGACCACCTGCAAGAGCGCCTCGGGATCCCTTTTTGGCAACTGCGTGCCCCCAAAAAACGGGAAGCCTGTTTGGATTTGGGCTGTGGGGTAAGCTTCCTGACCTATCCCTGGAGCGATTGGCAAGCCTACTTTTACGGCCATGAGTTGAGTGGTGAGATTGTGCGCTTTATTCGCTCGCGGGCCCCCCAGCTCAACTCCAAGCTGTTCAAATCGATGCAACAGGGATCCGCCCACCATCTGGAAACCTACGAGTCCGAGCAGTTTGATCTGGCCATTGCCACCGGATTTTTGTACTACTACCCGATTGAGTACTTCGACGCGGTTTGGGCAGAGTTGATGCGGGTGTTGCGACCGGCTGCACCTGTGATTATTGAAGTGGTCAATCCCGACTCGGTATGGGCAGAACAATGGGGCCTCATCGAGCTATTCAAAGGCACTGAACCAATTTTCACCCCCCTAACGGAGTGGGAGCGGCGCATCACAGCCTTGGGAGGCAAAATTCAGAAACAGGCCAGTGGCGAGCTGTTCACCACCTATTGGATTCAGCGCAGACCGTGATCTGCTCACAACCGGCAAAGTAGCGGAGCATTCGGAGTAGTGGGATAACTTTTAAGGCTGGGTACTAAGATTAATAAAAGATAAAGACTAAAAAAGTGTGATCCCGGACAGGGGATCCACCCCTCTCCATGCAAGCTTCCTCTCCCACCTTCCTCTTGGTTGATGGCTACAACATCATCGGAGCTTGGCCCACCCTGAACCAGTTGGCGTGCCGCTCCCTGATGGAATTGGCCCGTTTGCGCTTGGTGGAATCTTTGGCCAACTATGTGGCCTTCCGAGGCTACCGGGCGACCGTGGTGTACGATGCCTACACCCAACCCACTCCAGCCCGGCAAGAGCGCTCCCCTTCGGGTATCGAGATTCTGTATACATCCTATGGCGAGACTGCCGACAGTTGCATTGAACGGCTCTGTGCTCAGTTGCAGAGGGATGGGTGTCGGGTACGGGTGGCTACCTCCGATCGTGTCCAGCAGTTGGTGATCGGCGGCTACAACGCCGAATGGATCTCGGCAGAACAACTGTGGGATGAAGTGCAGCAGGCCCAGCAGCAGATCCGGCGCATCCAGCCGAAACGGCTATCGAGCAAGCGGGGCATTGATGCCTACTTGGATGCAGAAACCCTCTCACGCCTAAATCACTGGCGGCTGTCCGGCCAAGATCCCCTGTGCTAAATGCCATCGTAGGGAACGGTGGGAGCTCCATACCAGAGATGCTCCTCATCTGGCGAGGCCGTAGGCAACTGCTCCTGTGAAGGATCCGCCCCCTCTGCCGGAGCCAGCTCCCGCTCATCTACCAACACCAGCACCCGCACAACTCGATTTTTGGGCAATTGCTCCTGGGCCTGCATGGGCAAAATCAGTTGACCTTGGCTATCGGTACGAGCCCAAAACTCATGTGCTTTCATGTTGTCTCCCTGGAAGGGCGGGGAAGAAAAATCTTACACCAGCTTGTCCCAAGCTCTGGCACAGTCAAAAATGAACTCCGTCCCGCTGACGGGAACGAGGGGGTTTTAGACCCAGTTTTTGGGTAAAACCATTTTCAACCTGGCCAGAGCGAATCCCGTCAGAAGCGGGTCTCAAACTCGATGGAAATGACATTGTTGCCCTCAAAATCGGTGCTGGCACGGGTGAGGGTTTGCTCGTTGAAGCGGTAGCGGGCGCTGTAGCGGGTGGGCTGAAAGGGATCCGTCAAGTTCCGCTGCAGCGAGAGGGAAGTGGCCGGCCCCAGATCTCGGGCCACCTCCAAGGCCAGCCCCACTGAAGAACGGTTGGGAGCGCGGGTATCAATCTGGGGAATGGGGCTGAGGCGAATTTCATCCAGACCAAGGGTATCCCGCAAAGCTTCCTGCAGTTCGCTGAGCAGGGCAGTTCCCGCCAGCCCGGCCACCCCCGCTTCTGGATTGAGTTGCGCCAAAGCCGTTCCCCCCAACAGGGCGACGATCTCTTCTGGAGAGCGGCTGGGGCTGCTGGAAAGGGCCAGAACCCCATTACGGGGATCCGCTTCGGCAAGTTGGCTGGCCCGCCCGTTGACCGTTGCAAAAATATCAATGCTCTGCTGGGATCCCGGCAGGTTGCGGTTGGTGTCGAAGGGGGAAAGATCTTGGGGGAAGCGGTACACCTCGAAGGCTTGGGTCAGCAAGCGCAGGTTTAAGAAAGGATCGAGGGGGTTGTCCAAGTCGAAGGTGGCGGTGTTGGGGCGGGAGCGATCCAGGCGAAAGTTGGCGATGGGCAGGCTGACCCGGCCTCGCTCCAGAGTGATGGTACCTGCCGGGCGCGGATCTTGGGGGGTGCCGAAAAGGCGCAAGGTGCCGGAAGCATTGAACTCAAACAGGTTAGGCCGCTGCACCCGGATTCGGGATCCCAAGGCTAGCTCCAACCCATTCAACCGCGGCTGCCAAAGGGGTTCCGTCTGCAAAGGTGCAGAGTCCTCAGCCGCTGGAGTTGTGGGGGGTGGCTCAGGGCGAGGGCTCACATCCACGATCCCCTCGGAAACCTCTAAGCGACCTGCAATCAACGGTCGCAGGAGCAGTCCCTCCACCACCACTTCTCCTTCCAGGCGGCCCGTGTAGAGGTTGGGCAAGTTTAGGCGGATCCCTTGGAGCTGCAGGCTCAGCGGCTGCAAAGCTTCTCCTTCTTGCAAAGCTCCGCGAGAGTTGATGGGCAAAATACCTTCCGCCACCAGGGATCCCCCCCCCAACTGTCCGCGCAGCTCCTGGACTTGCAGTTGATTGAGGTTAAAAGCAATCTGGCCTGTCAGGTCGGTGATGGGTTCCGGCAGGGCTGCCAGCTTGAGGATCCCGGAGTTGACGCTCAAGTTCCCCTGCAGGCTGGGCTCTCGTAAGGTGCCGCGGACGGTCAGCTCCAGTTGGCTTTGGCCGCCTTCCCAGCGCACTTGGTCGGTGAAGAGGTTAATCAAGCGCAGGCCACCCTTCTCAGCTTGTAAGCTCAGGTCAATCTGATCCTCTTTGGCTTGAACTAAGGACTCCGTCCCGCTGTCGCGTAAGTGCTCCGCACCGCTGTCGCGTAAGTGCTCCGCACCGCTGTCGCGTAAGTGCTCCGCACCGCTGTCGCGTAAGTGCTCCGCACCGCTGTCGCGATCGGCGAAGGGCAAGGTGTAGGGCACTAGGCCAGCAATGCGGATCGGCTCGTCGCCGTTGGCGAGAAGGGTGCTATTGAGGCGCAGTTGTCCTTGCTGGTAGTCGAATTGTCCCGCCACCTCCCGCAGGGGCACCTGGTTAATCTGGGCGTTGACCACCGTCAGGGATCCAGTAGCACGCGGATCCCGCAGGTTGCCGGCCAGCTCCACATCCAGGTTGAGATCCCCCTGCAGCTCCAGCTCCTGCGGCAAGAAGCGATCCAGTAAAGCCAGAGGAAATCGCTGAATTTGCAGGGATCCCGACTGTTCCTCCAGCCCCAGCCTGCCGGAGAACAGAGCCTGCCGCTCTCCACTGCGCAACAGCAGCGGCTCCAGCACCACCGCTCCATCTTCAAGGCTGCCGGCAGCAGTGAGACTTTCAATAGCAAACTCCTCGGCTTGCCAATTCCGGCCCTCCAGTTGAAAGCTGACACGGGGCTGGGCGAGGTTGCCGGCAATACTCAAGCTGCCCTGAAACTCCCCTCGCAAACTCGTGGGCGGTGGGATCAGTGGATCCATGCGGCTGGCCAGAGTCTCCAGGTGGGCGGCCAGGATCTGGGCATAGTACTCCAGCTGCTCCAGGAGAGGGTGGTTGGGCAAACCAACCGGATCGGTCTCCAACACCGAGGCAGGGCCCAAGGGGGGCAATTGGAAACCTCGGGTGGTGAGGTCGCGCCACTGCCGCCACTTGAAAGCAGAGATGATATCCTCTAGCCGGCCTTGACGGGTGCTGATCTCCAGCTCAATCTGGGGAATGGGATCCTCAGGCAGGGGGGACGGAGTTCCCAGAGGGGGTGCAGGCAGCTCTAAGGTACCCTTGGCGGTGTAGGTGCTCTCGAACAGATCCAGTTGAGCTTGAGCAAGGGTCAGGCGGGGAGAGCCGGAGTCGCCTGCAGTCTGGTAGTCAAAATCCACCGAGAAGCCCCGCACTTCGATCCCTCCCAACCGCAGATCCACCACCGCAGCTCGTCCTTGGGCAGCGCCACTTGCTAGGTCAACTGCCACCTCCCCATCGAGGCTCCCCTGGAGGCTGGCCCACGGCCCGGCAGCCAAGCCCCCCAGCAAAGCCAGCGGCAGCCGATTCACCGTCACCTGGAGCTGTTCCTGCTGTCGTTGGCCCACTGCCTCCGCCTCCCCTCGCCGGAGGTGAAATTGCAAAGGCTGAAACTGGGGATCCAACTGCAGCGCCAGCCTGTCCTGCTGCCCCTGGAGATCCACCTCTACCCCTCGAGCAGACCCCTGGAAGGATCCGGCCAAGTCTTCAAATTCAACTCCTGCTACGCTGAGGCCCCGCAGCCGAGCCTCTCCCTCCACCTCTAGGTTGTCCAGGGATCCCCGGATCTGCCCCGAACCTTGCAGCACGCCCTCCACCAAGGGTGGCAGGCCGGGCACTTCTGCCAAGGAAACCCGATCCACAGCCAAGGCCAAATCCAGGGATCCCACCTGCAGGGTTTGAGGATCCACCGGGATCCGCCCCCGTATGCCGGCCAGCCGAGTCGTGTCGGCCAAGATCTCTCCTTCTTGGATCACCAGGCCCGCCCCATCCCAGGCCACCTGGCCCCTTGCTTCTCCCAGAGGCTGCGACAGGGTCACCGAGCCCTGCGCCCGCAGCGCCCCCAAAAAGCCCAGCTCCGACACCTCAGCCGTTTTCACCTGCGCCGTGAGGGTTCCCGAAAGGGATCCCGTCCATGGTGCTCCGCACCGCTGACGCGAATGGGGGTTAAAAAAAGTCAGCGGCACATTCTGGGGGCTCACTTGGGCTTGCACTTGCCCTCTGGCCCATCGCCCCGCCACCTCTACCCGTCCTTCCCCCACGGATAAGACCGCCTGAGGCACCTCCACCACCCAACCGTCAGCCTCTGGCAAGAGCCGGAGCTGCCCTCTTCCGGCGATCTCTCCCTCTTGGGTTTCCCAGATGGCCTCCACCTGAGGTTGGGATCCCGTCAGCGTCACCTGCACTTGAGCGGAAACCGGTCCCACCCAAGGAAGAGCGCCCCGGCGCGGCAAGTCTCCCCCGTAGAAAGCCAGCACCTGCTCCGCATCCATCCCCGTTACCTGCAGTTGGAACTGGCCCGCCAAGCCAGCAGCCCATTCCACGTGCCCGGATCCCTGAATGCGCCCCCCTGCCGCCTTTAGGTCGATTGCCTCAAAAGTCAAGGTTTGATCCGCAAAGTGGAAGCCAAAGGCGTACTCCGACACCGGCAGGCGATCCACCCGCCCCGGCGAAAGCCCCCGCAACTGTCCCCGGATCTGTGGCCGATCCAAGGATCCGGTGACTGTCAGGGATCCCCCTACCACCCCCTCCACCGCCACCGGCAGGCCAGTCACGTCATTCGCGGCAGCGGTGCGGAGCACTGTCGCGTTAGCGGTGCGGAGCACTGTCGCGTTAGCGGTGCGGAGCACTGTCGCGTTAGCGGTGCGGAGCACTAACGTCTCTTGGATCTGCGGAAGACTGGCCGGCACCAGTTCCGCCTGCAAACCAAACCCCTGCCCCTGGCTCCAGTCCACAGGGCCTTTCAGGTCGGTAAAGGAAAGTTGGCCAAAACGACCGCTCACTCCCTCCAGTTCCAGCCCCTGCAAGGTGAAGCGAAGGGAGCCGTTCACCTCTTCAAAAGGATGCGGCAGCATCTCCAGCCCCAGCCGAGCCTGTTGCACCTGGGCCCGTCCCGTCAATGCCAGCGGTTGATCCCGTCGCCAAAGTACTTGCAACTCCAAGCTGGTCTCTCCCTGGACCTCTTCAAAGGGCGATGCCGGCACGACGCTGGGCAAGAGATCCAAAGGCAAGCGAGCTGCAGAAAGCGTCACCGAACCGGAAGCCTGGGCAAAATCCGCCACCCCCCTAAGCTGCAGCGGGTATCCCCTCCTCCCCTCCAGTCGCGTCAGCGGTGCAGAGTCCTTAGGGCGCAACCGGGCTGCCGCCTGGAAACTGGCCCGCCCCCCGAAAAGATCCTCCTCTCCTGGCGGGGCATTGCCGGGCAGCCACACCTGCACCTGGGCCTGCAACTGGTCAAACTGCCGCCGCTCCCCCACCAAAGGAATGGCCGTCAGGGATCCCTGGCGCAAACGGATGTTGAGCCCATGCAAGGGTAGGGATCCCTCCCCTTCCCCTTCCGGCAGTTGAAACTGAACATCCGCCCATCCCCGATCCAGCGTTTCCATCAGCAGCAGTTGTGGCTGATTTAAGGTAACATTGAGCACCCGTTCTCCCGTCCGCAGCCAAGTCCAGAAATCGGGGCTGAGGTCGATGGAGCCGATGGTGGCCAAATGCTCAATGCGGCTTTCTCCCAAACTCACCTGCCAGGGGGACAGAAACCTCACCTCCCCCAACTCCACCCGCCGCCGCATCGCCTGAGATAGAACCTCCTCCACCTGGGGCAGCACCTGAGCCTGAAGGTAGGCACTAGCCCCCCAAGCTGCCCCAAAAGCTGCAGCCGTCAAGCCCAAACCCAGCCCTGCCCCCACCCAAGCCAAAGCGCTGGGGGAAAGGTTGAATTGTCGCTGCTGCATCTCTGGATCTTGGTGATCTTCTCCCAACCGCCCACCCCTTAAAAACCTGTCAGGCTCGCAAAAGCCATTGGTGCATTGCAGGCCGACCCCGCCGGCAAAGTTGCCCCCATCCTACCCAAGGACTCCCGGCTTGCCACGAGGGAACAGAAAGAAGAAATCCCTGCTCCCAGGCGTAATTCCCCCAAAGACCCGGCGGAAAAATACCGTCTCCCAAAGAGAACGGGGATGCTAAGCTATCTCCACACCCGAGATTGAACCCACCTTGGGGCCTCTCTCAGGTGTTCCCTTCTGTCGAGATGGTTGAAAGGAGAAGAGCCATTCCGGAACCCCTATCTCTGACGGTCAGCTTGCGCGGCAGCCACGAAGCGCTGGAAAACTGCCAGGTCTTTCACCTAACCGGCCTTCTGGACGCCTTTTCCGAGCCGGTCTTTGTGAAGGTGGTCACCAAATACCTGGAAGAGGGATCCCCTAACCTTATCTTGGATTTGACGGGGATCGACTTCATCGATAGCTCTGGCGTCGGCGCCCTGGTGCAACTGGCCAAGCTGGTGCAGAGCCGTGCAGGTGTCTTTCAGGTGGTGAGCAATCCCCGCATCACCCAAACGGTGAAACTGGTGCGCCTGGAGAAGTTCCTATCTTTGCGCAACTCCTTGCAGGAAGCTTTGGATCGCCTGAAGGAAGGAAGTACAGGCAGTACAGAGACCGCCTGATACGCAGTATGGGTCTGGGAACCTTTTGGGGGATCAGTGCTGGAGCAGGGGATCCCGACTGGATCACGGTCAAAGCAGCCCGCATCCTCAGCACGGTCAACTGGGTGGCCTGTCCCCAAAATGCTGCTGGCCAGCCGGGCTTGGCCTATCAAATTGTGCGCCCTTGGCTGCGACCGGAACAAACCCTGCTGCCTCTTCATCTGCCCTTTGTCACCCAGCCGGAAGTCCTGCAAGCTGCCTGGCAGGCGGCTGCCCAGCAACTGGCCCCACTCCTGGAAAGGGGAGAAGATGTCGCCTTCATCTGTGAGGGAGATGTGGGCCTCTACAGCACCTTTGCCTACGTGGCCCAAGCCCTGCGGGAGCGGATCGCCAACTTGCCCATTCAGGCCGTACCGGGCGTGTGCTCCCCCTTGGCTGCCGCTGCTGCCTTGGGATCCCCCTTGGTGCTCGGCTCTGAGAAACTGGCCATTTTACCGGCTCTGTTTGCCCTCTCGGAACTGGAACAGGCTTGCGCCTGGGCTGAGGTGGTCGTCTTGATGAAAGTGGCCTCTGTCTATCCTCAGGTTTGGCAGTGGCTGGCCGAAAGAGGTTGGCTGCAACAGGCCAGCTTGGTGGTCTGGGCTGGCTGGCCTCGGCAAGCCCTCTTCCCCACCCTGGAAGGATTGGCCGACTACCGGCCCCCCTACTTTTCCCTCTTGATTCTGCGTTCTCGGCCCCGGAATAAAGATTCTCTTAACCCGGAAAACGGGCTGCGGCTGGAATGAGTTTTCTAGGATAGGGGATGAGTTTTTTCCGGCGATTCAGCCCGAAGCAGGGGTTGATCGGCGTTTTTTGCGTGTATTTCCATTTGGCTTAGGGCCCGCACCGAGCCGGCTTATTTCCCCAGAAAAGCAGGTATCTTGTGCTGGAAAGAGGCTCAGGAAACCCAATCCAGCATCCTGGGGATCCCTCATTGACCTACATCAAAAAGAGATGAAAAGACCAAGTTAAAGGAATGATCCAGCCTATTAAGAATGGTTGCTGACCTTGGTGCAGGGATGGGCTATAGGTTAGATTATGAATGTAGTGATTCAGGCGAGGAGGGTAATATCTCATCCCCATCTCAAACGCGAGGCACCGCTTCTCGACTGACTGAAATCCAAAATTCTCTCCAAAGTTCTCTGTCGGTCAACGCTTTGATCCAAACTTCCGATCCGTTGCTTCGGCAGATTCTCTTGGGAAGTGGTTGTCTCGCCCAGCAGGGCACCTGGTACCTACGACAGGTTTTCCTCGAAGCAGAACAGGGGAGTTAAGCAGATAGCAGTTGGGCTTGCTGCACAAGCCGCTGGGGGAGCGAGAGAGTACTCTAGCTGTTCCTCTAGTAACAAGTGGTTTTGCCAGATCAACAAGCTCAGCCGGCTATTTTGAGTCTCCATTCATGAGCGAGTCAGGGTGGGAAAATCGGTGATCGGGTTCAGGTGCCCTCAACCTGCAAGCTCTGGCAAGTGGGAACCAGTGTCAGGGGGACAAGGGCTGCGGGCTTTAGCAATTTGAGGTTCTCTCCTCTCGGTTCATAGTTTCACTCTCGCTTTTAGGAGGTTGCTATGTTTGCCTTTCTCTCGAAGATTGCTAGAGCAGTTGTCCGCATATTCGCTCCTGCCAAGTCCGATCTGGTGGAAGTGGGTTACCAGCCCATCACGGATGATATCTATCGCATCAACGGCTCAGCCTGCCACGTTAGCGATCTGGAGATCTCATCGTAAACCTCAGATTCAGATTTTGGTGTCAGAGCGACCACTGGCGCTGGCCCATTGAGTTCGTTAGGGTGTTGTTTGCTGACCAAGTTATTAAGCCCAGTAGTGGGAGCGGTTGAATCAGCTACAGGTTAAGACAACTGAATAAGCTTTTGAATAAGCTTTGGTGAATCTTGGGTGCGGTTAGTCCGCAGCGGCGTGGGTGGTTTTCCTCCCTGTGGCCAAGTCCTACCGGTTCAGTGGCGGCTCCGTTTAGGGGTTGCCACTTATTGTTTTGTTGTTGGCAAGTTGTTTGGGAAAATAAAGGGGATGCCTGCGGCTGCCCCCTCTCAACCTGTGTTGCCTGCCCCTGTGGTTTACCCGGCTACATCGGAGGATCTGGATCCCTTGGCCGAAGTTCTGGCGCAGGTTTTTTATCCGCCCTCAGGTCTGCAACGCTGGATCTACCCGATTTGCAAGCTGGGTATTCGCGAAGATTTGCGCCTCAGGCTAGCCACAAGGGATCCCTACTATTGCTGTCTGGCGGCTGCAGTGGGATCCGAGGTGGTGGGCACTGCCGAGATCTCTTTGCGGGTCATGGCCCATGGGAAGTATCCCTACCTTTCCAACTTGGCGGTACTGCCCGGCTGGCGGCGGAGAGGAATTGCTCGTCTGCTTTTGCTCAGTGCCGAAGGGGTGGTGCAGGGGTGGGGCTACCGCCGCTTGCATCTGCACGTGTTGGAAGACAATCTCCCTGCGCGGCGACTGTACGCCCAACTGCGCTATACCCCCATCGAACGCACCGCTCAACTCTGGCGATGGCTGGGGATCCCTCCGCAGCTTCTGCTCTGCAAGTGGCTACCTTGAATCGGCCCATCGGCAACATTGCGCTGGCAGGTTCCCACCCCGCTGGCTTGCTTCATGGCGGTGAGGTGAAGCCCTGGACTCAGCTTCTTATGAAGTTATGTAAACTAGAAGTTGGGCTTTAGAGAGGTCTTGGAGGAGCAGTGAGGGGAATGGGCAGAGTTTGGCGCTGGTTGAACCTCATGGGATTGATTGTGGGCCTGCTTGTGGGCCTTGGGATGGCTCAGCCTGCCTGGGCTCAGTGGGGGACTACCCCTCTCCCGCCGATAGGTTCTCCTGCGCCGGAGTTCGCGCTGCCAGATCAAACCGGGCAAATACGGCGACTGGCAGATTTTCGTGGGGAGTGGGTGGTGTTGTATTTCTACCCCCGCGACTTCACTTCCGGCTGTACGATTGAGGCTCGCCGCTTTCAGCAAGATTTGCCCAAGTTCCGGGCAATAGGGGCACAGGTTGTGGGCGTGAGCGCCGACTCGGTGGACTCTCACAAGCGCTTTTGCTCAGCGGAGGGTCTGCAGTTTCCTTTGCTGTCGGATCCCGATGGCACGGTCAGTCGTGCTTACGGCTCCTGGATGGGCGATGTTGCCCTGCGCAATACGTTCTTGATTGATCCAGAGGGGATTCTGCGGGAAATCGACCCAATTGTAAACCCCAGCCGCCACAGTGCTGAGGTTCTGGCCCAGTTGCAACAGCTTATCGGTAGCTAGCCCTCTAGCTTTCCGGGCCAAAAGTCTGCTCGAACTCGTAGAGCAACTCGTCGATCTCCTCCAGCGCTTGGTTGACATCCACGCGCAAGCTACCCAAGTCTGGCTTTTCCAACAGCTTGGCTACTGCTGGCCGGCGTTCGCGGATCAGCTTAATGCGCTCTTTCAAGGCGGCAATTTCGGCGGCGTCCATGACTTCAGAGACCCAATCCACTCTCTTAGCTTATCGCTTCCTCCCAGTTGCCGGGATCCCTTCCTACGTCACCGAGGGCCAGTCATTATGGAGCTGCGCAGCCTAGCGCCCAACCCCGCTTCAAAGGTACCGAGCATGATCCCCTGCACCCAGATCGTCGCCCACCGTGGGGATCACACCCACGCCGAAGAAAATACCCTGGCCGCTTTTGCTGCCGCTGTTGAAATTGGGGCCGACCAAATTGAGCTGGATGTGCGCCGTAGCCAAGACGGGATCCCACTCGTTGTTCACGATGCCGATTTGGATGGACAGCCTTTGGCTGCGCTAACCTGGGCTGAGATTCGGGCCCGCAAGCCCACCATCCCCACCCTTGAAGAGGCTCTGTTGTACCTTAAGGGCAAGATTGCTCTCGACATTGAGCTGAAAGAAGCAGGCTATGAAGAGCAGGTTCTTGCCCTCGTTGGCAATATTTTGACCCCGGAAGAATGGGTGATCACCTCCTTTTGGCCTGAGGTGGTGCAGCGGGTTAAAACGCTTTTGTCCTGGCAACTCCCAACCTTGGATTCTGGCCCCAAGGTGGGCTTGTTGATTGAGGAAAAGTCTGAGGAGTTGCCGCAAGCCCAGGGATCCCTATTTGCCCGTTGCCGGGAGTTGGGAGGGGATTTTCTGGCCCCCCACTACAGTTGGGTGAACTCCCAGTTCTTGGCCGAAGCTGAACAGGCTGGGATCCCCCTCTACGTCTGGACGGTGAACGATCCTGAAGTGATGAAGTTGTGTTTGCAGCCCTCTACCGCCTCAGCAGGACAAAATCCTGTTGTCCAAGGGTTGATCACCGACCGCCCGCAATTGGCTTTGCAAATTCGCGCCCACCTTTTGGCAGCAGCAGAGGGGGCAAAACCCTAGACCATGGGCACAAACTGCACCGGAAAAGCCCCTTTTTGAACCCATCCTTGCGCTGTTTTGCAGAGGATGAGCAGAGACTGGGATCCCTGGGCGCCCGTTTCTCCCACCGGCACCACCAAGGTGCCCCCCACCGCCAGTTGCTCCAGCAGCACTGTCGGCACAGTTGGGGGCGCTGCCGTCACCAGAATGGCATCGTAGGGAGCATGCTCCGGCCAACCTTGGTAACCATCCCCCTGACGCACTTCCACATTGCCATAGCCCAGGGCAGCGAGGGTTTGTTGAGCTTGAGCAGCCAATGGGGGCAGACGCTCTAGGCTATACACTTGCCGGGCCAGCTCTGCCAAAACAGCCGCCTGATAGCCGGAGCCGGTGCCAATTTCCAACACCACCGATTCGGGCGTAAGATGGGCAGCTTCTGTCATAAAAGCAACGATGTAGGGCTGAGAAATGGTCTGGCCATAGCCGATGGGCAGAGGGCAATCCCTGTAGGCCCGATCCCGCAGGTCAGGGGGAACAAAAAGGTGGCGCGGCACTTTTCCCATGGCTTCCAGTACCCGTGGATCTCGGATCCCTCGTTTGATGAGCTGTTTCTTGACCATCTGCTCCCGTTGGGAAGCAAAGGGATCCGCAGCGTCGGGGGACTCTGGGATCCCGGCTGGAGAGCGAGAAAGATATCTCCACCGAAAGGATGAGAATCGGTTGATCACCGGCATACAACCTCCAGGAACGATGAGCCGCTCAGATCTGGACTCTGCTACAACTGCTGCGCTGTGGAATTATTGCTCGATAGCACCAAAACTGTTTGCTCTATGGGCTTATGGATCCCTGCCTGCCTTTTCCCTTTGTCGGCGGGGCAGAAAACAGTTGCTATATACTGCGAGGATGGCTTAACCCTACCTCTTTCATTGAAATTGAAAGAGAGCTAAGGGTGAGGGAAAAGATGCCTGTGGAGCCCTACCCCAATCCTGGCTCACTTTTGGCAAAACTTCACCACTTGATGAAGAGATTGTTGCCGAATGGGAAGATGGAAAAAGCGAAACAAAACCCCCAAGAGCCTTTGTTCTGATCCTGCGTGGCCTTCTGGAACTTCAGATGCAGCTCACAGCCGGGATCCCCCACGGGAAGACAAGGGATCCGGTTTGGCCGAAATTGTAAAGTTTTGTGCGCGATCTGTCGGGGCGAGCCATCACCAGCCTGATTCCGCCGGCGCAAGATTTTAAGGGAAACTTTAGATCTTTTGCCCCGATTAGCCCAAAAACATGACATAATGGCTGTAGCAAGCTCAATTTCCCCGCTTGCGCTTGGCTGCGAGTAATATCTGTGTCGAGCGATCTCCGTACTCCCTCGCGAACGTACCTTGAAAACCGCATAGATTCGGGCTTTTCCGGGGGTAGGGTTGATCCCTACCTTTTCCCCGCAAGGGGACGGAAACATCCCGGCTGAAAGCAAACTCGAACAATGCCTCCAGGTGTTGATCCCTACCTTTTCCCCGCAAGGGGAGAGTGGTGAATGGGGTGACAGGCTAGGAACTGTCCCAGCGACACCTGGGAAGAGAATGTGGGTTTACTAGACTGTAAATGTAATTTTCTATGACAACTGCCGCCGCTTCTGCTACTCCCACTGCTCCTGAGACGACGCTGCTGAACGTTTGGCAAATGCTGGCGGAAGAGTTTGCCAGTCAGATTGCCCTACGGGATCCCCACGCGCAGCCCGTTTTCGAGATGTCTTATGGAGAGCTGTTTCGCCGCATTCAAACCCTAGCGGCTGGCCTGCAGGCTTTGGGCGTTCGCCCTGGGGATCGGGTGGCCATTTTTGCTGATAACTCTCCCCGCTGGCTGATGGCCGACCTGGCCACGCTGTTCACGGGAGCTGTGAATGTGCCCCGCAGCGCTGTGGCGGATCCGGGTGAGCTGGGCTACATCTTGCGCCACTCCGGCAGCACAGCCCTGATTGCTCAGGATCTGAAGACCCTAAAGCGGATCCAGTCAGATGTGCAGGAGCTGGGCCTGGAACGGCTGCTGCTGCTTTCCGATGAGCAAGAGGCAGGGGTGCTGAACTTTTCCCAATGGCTGCAAAAAGGGCGGGAGCATACCTACCAGCCCCCCAAGCTGGAGCGAGCCCAACTGGCCACCATCATCTACACCTCTGGCACTTCCGGTCGGCCCAAGGGGGTGATGCTCAGCCACGGCAATCTGATGCACCAAGTGGAGAACTTGGGCGTGGTCGTACAGCCACAACCGGGGAATAAGGTGTTGACCATTCTGCCCACTTGGCACTCCTATGAGCGGGCTTGCGAGTATTTTCTCCTCAGCCGCGCCTGCATGTTGGTCTATACCAGCCCTCGCTTTATCAAACAAGATTTTCAACAGGAGCACCCTCATTTTCTGGTGGCGGTGCCCCGGATTTGGGAAACCGTTTATGAAGGGATCCAGCGGCAATTCAAAGAGAAAAGCCCCCTGATGCAGCGGCTAATCCGCACTCTGATGGCCGTGAGTGAGAGCCATGTGCTCTCTGGACGGATAGCTCGCAACCAGTCGATTTTGCACTACGGAGTCAGCCTCTGGGTGCGCCTACGGGCTCGCCTACAACATTGGCTGCTCTGGCCCCTGCACCGGCTGGCCGATGTGCTCATCTACCGCAAGGTGCGACAGGCGTTGGGCCCCAATTTTCAACATGCCATCAGCGGCGGTGGATCCCTGCCTGCCTACCTGGATCTGTTCTACGAAGTTGTCGGGATTTCCATCTTGAATGGCTACGGCCTCACCGAGACTTCGCCGGTACTGTGCGCGCGGCGTCCGGACAACAATGTGCGCGGTACGGCTGGCCTCCCTCTACCGGGGACGGAGTTTCGCATTGTGGATCCTGAAACCCGACAGCCGCTGCCCTCCGGCCAAAAGGGGTTGATCCTGGCCCGTGGCCCGCAGGTGATGATGGGCTACTACAACAACCCCGAAGCCACTGCCAAGGTGCTCAGTTCTGACGGCTGGTTTGAAACCGGGGATCTGGGCTGGCTCACCCCCGATGGGCAACTGGTGATCACCGGCAGAGCCAAGGATGTCATCGTCTTGCTCAACGGGGAGAACATCGAGCCCCAGCCGCTGGAAGATGCTTGTCTGCAATCTCCTTACATCAGCCAAATCGTGATTGTCGGGCAAGACCAAAAGAAATTGGCTGCCCTCATCTACCCCAACCTCGATGCCCTCAAAGCCTGGGCTGCCGAGCAAGGGATCCCGGTTGAGGAAGCCGAGCTGCTGGCCCAGCCCCAGATCCGCACCTTGATTTTGCAGGAGGTGCGCCGCCGCATCCAAGAACGTCCTGGCTATCGACCCGACGAGCAGATCGGCGACTTTCGCTTCTTGCCGGAGCCGCTGAGCGTGGAAAACGGCCTTATGACCCAGACCCTGAAGATCAAGCGCAACCCGGTGGCCGAGCGCTATGCCCACCTGATCCAGGAGATGTATCCAGCCTAAGGGGCAGGCCCGCCTAAGTTTGGGATCCCCGTTGTTGCTCCAAGTACCGCCGGAACTGCTCCGGTGGAATAGCCCCTCGGTAGGCCCCACAGTAGTAGAGGGTGAGCACCGCCTTGTAGGCCCAGTCAGTTGGCACCACATCCGGGAAGGGGCTGGGCAAAGTATCTGCTTGGTTGGTGGCGCAGGCTTGCAAAATTTGCTCTGTGGTGAGCTGTTCTGCCAAGTCTGGGGGGAGTTCCCGCAGGTTGGCTTGGGCCAAAGCCGCCCCGGCCAGGCTCAAGCTGGAGAGGGCTGCCCCCACAAGAGCTGAGGCGAAGAGGTGTTGCATTTTCATAGCACTCCGTGCTGTGCAGAGCACAGACAACTCGAAGAGGGTTAACGAGGGATCATAAGAGGGAATCCCTTCTCCAGGGTAGTACGGACGAAAAGGGCGTTTGGATCCTGGACAGAACGCCTCAGCCAGTCTGTTCCCAGATTAAGATGCAAAAAAAGCTCAGGGAGCAACAATGACGGTGTCCCCAGAACCCCAAGACAAGCCGGAGGGCAAAATCAGGTTTGTGCAGCAGGCTTTTGTGCTGAGAGCTAGAGGCCGATGAGTGTATCCAAAGGGCCGAGTTTTGACGGCGTGGATCCCCCGGATCCCAAGCTGATCGATGCCTGTGTGCATTGCGGGTTTTGCCTGACCACCTGCCCCAGCTACCGTGTCATTGGCAAAGAGACAGACTCGCCGCGGGGGCGGATCTATCAGATGGATGCCCTCAACCAGGGGCAGATTACCCTTTCGGCGGCTACGGTTTCCCACTTCGACAGTTGCTTGGGCTGTTTGGCCTGTGTGACGGCCTGTCCATCGGGAGTGCAGTATGACCGCTTAATTGCCGCCACCCGCCCGCAAATCGAGCGCAACTACCCCCGCAGCCTTTGGGATCGGCTTTACCGCCAGTTCATCTTCTCGGTGTTTCCCTATCCGGCGCGGCTGCAACCGCTGCTGTGGCCCCTCTGGCTGTATCAAAAAATGGGGATCGGCGCCTGGATCCGAAAGGGGCTGGAAAAGGTCTCCCCACGTTTGGCGGCTATGGAATCCCTAATGCCTCCCCTGGAGATGGAGCAACTGCTGCCCAAGCGCTACCCGGAGCGGATCCCGGCGGTGGGAGAACGCCGTTTTCGGGTGGGACTCATTTTGGGCTGTGTGCAGCGCCTGTTTGCCCCACAGGTGAATGAGGCCAGCATTCGCGTCTTGACCCACAACGGCTGCGAGGTGGTGATCCCGCCTGTCCAGGGCTGTTGTGCGGCCTTGCCCCACCACCAAGGGCAACTGCGCCAGGCGGAAACCCTGGCCCGCCAGATGATCGATGCCTTTGCCGATTACGAGTTGGATGCCATTCTGATCAACGCTTCCGGCTGCGGGCATACCCTGAAAGAATACGGCCACCTATTGGCTAGGGATCCCGACTACAAAGAGAAAGCAGTCCGATTTGCTGCCCAAGTCAAGGACATTCAGGAGTTTCTCGCTCAGGTGGGGTTAACCGCTCCCCTACAGCCGCTGCAGCCGGAGCCCCTGGTGCTGGTCTACCAGGATGCCTGTCATATGCTGCATGGGCAACGGCTTAGCCAGGAACCTCGCCACCTGTTGCGGCAAATTCCAGGGTTGGAGCTGCGGGATCCCGTCGATGCGGCCCTCTGCTGCGGTAGCTCCGGCGTCTACAACCTGTTGCAACCCCAGGTGGCAGACGAGCTGGGATCCCAGAAGGTGACGAACTTGCTCAACACCGGCGCCCAGGGGATTGTCTCCGCCAATATCGGCTGCCGCCTACAAATCCAGAAACACCTGCGGCTACAGGGCAAAGCCGGGATCCCGGTCTATCACCCGATGGAATTGTTGGATCGCGCCCTTACCGCTCCGCAAGGCTTTCGCGAACAAGCTACAGGGACTTCTTCGGGTCAAGCAGAGGTAGCCGAGGCAATTGGCTAAATCGATGGCCTCCCACTCCACTTCTCTCGCTCCTTGCCAGTAGGCTATTCCATCAATAGGCGCAAGTCCAGGTGGGGCTGCCACAGATCCGCCAGGCGCTCCAGCAATTGCTCCCGCTGCTGAGCATAGTGGCCCTCCAGCTCTGGCAAGGGATCCCAGCCTTTTTGTCGGCGCAGCCAGTTCAGCCATCGTCGCCGCCACAGGTGATTGTCAAAGAGGCCATGCAGATAGCTGCCCCAAATCCGGCCTGTGGGATCCCGCCAGCCCAGGTTCTCTTGGTCGAACACCGGCAAACAACCCGAGGGATCCGCCTGGGTGGATCCCTGATGAATTTCGTACCCCTGGATGGGGGCCAGGGCAGGCCATCGGCTTTGGGTCTGCACCTGCTGGGTGACCTTGGTGGGTTGTAAAACGGTGGTCAAAGGGAGAAAGCCCAGCCCCGGATAGGTGCCGGCGATCCCCTCCCAGCCTTCGGGATCGGCGATGGTTGTTCCCAACATTTGCAGCCCGCCGCAAATGCCGACAATATGGCCGGGGTATTGGCGCAGTTGCTCGGCCAAGCCGGTCTTTTGCAACGCGAACAGATCGTTGAGGGTGGTTTTGCTGCCGGGCAGGATGACCACATCCGGGGATCCCAACCTTTGGCCAGGGTAAACCCAGCGCAGATGGACGGTGGGCTCGGCCAGCAAGGGGTCAAAATCTGAGAAATTGGCCACCTGGGGCAGACGAACCACAGCAATCTCCAGGCACCCCTCCCTCAGGGCTTTGCGACCGACCCGATCTTCCCAAGGCTGGGGACTGGCCTCAATTCCCATCGAATCCTCTTGGGGCAGAACCCAGTCCAGCCAAGGCAAGACCCCAACAACTGGGATCCCGGTGTAGTTTTCCAGCCAATCCAGGCCGGGCTGCAACAGTTCCCGCGAGCCACGAAACTTGTTGATGACAATGCCCCGGATCAAGGCCCGTTCTTCGGGTTCCAGCAGTTGGAGTGTGCCCACCACATGGGCCAGCGCCCCACCGCGGTCGATGTCCGCCACCAGCCACGTGGGGGATCCCAAATGCAAGGCAACCCGCATGTTCGCCAAGTCCCGCTGTTTGAGGTTCACCTCTGCCGGGCTACCCGCCCCCTCGCAAAGGATCCAGTCGTATTGCTTTTGTAAGCGAGCAAGGGCTTCTTTGACCGCTTGCCAGGCTGGCGCAAACCAGCGCTCGTAATACTCTCCAGCGCGGTAGGTGCCCACCGCCACTCCGTTCAAGACGATCTGGGAAGTCAGGTTGCCCTGGGGCTTCAGAAGAATCGGGTTCATTTCCACCGCAGGGGGGATCCCGGCGGCCCAAGCTTGCAGAGCCTGCGCGTAGGCAATCTCTTTGCCGTCTGGGGTGACATAGGCGTTGAGGGACATGTTCTGAGCTTTGAAAGGGGTAACCCTTTTTCCTGCTTTCTTGAGAATGCGACAGAGGGCCGTTACCAGCAGGGTTTTGCCCACGTGGGAAGAAGTTCCCACCACCATCAAGGATCGACCTGAACAGCTCACCCCGGATCCCTCACCCTTGGTTTCTGGTTGTTGCCATTCTCTCCGCGGCCAGCCCTGCCAAGCCAGGGCCTCCGTTGGCAAAGGCGACTCCATGATTCCTCAGTTTCCCAGAGCAACGCGCCCTGCTGATGCCAAGAGCCAAAACCTCAGGTCTGCCCGGGATCCCAAAGGCTTGCGCTTTTGCGCTCTCGACCGGATTTTGAGCTGGGGCAGATGGATTCGAACCACCGAGTGGCGGGACCAAAACCCGCTGCCTTACCGCTTGGCGATGCCCCAATTCACATTGCTTAACCAGCTTAATCAATTTAGCGATGCAGCTTTAGATCTGTCAACGGTTGCGGTGGCCTCCTGTGTCGTGGGGAAGCTGAAGCTCTTCGCTAAGCTCAGAGCCGACATCAAAGGGGTTCACAGGGAGAATGCGGGCTGCTTCGAAGAAATAGGCGCGGATCTCCGGCCCAAAGTAGATGACGTCCCCACTCCTCAAGTAGTGAGTGGCCACCCGTGTGCCGTTGACAAACACCCCATTGGTGCTGGACTGGCCCTTGCGGTTGCCGTCGATCAGGCAATAGGTAAACCCTGTCCGGTTGGACTTGGTGGGCACCCGCACCAGGTAAGCGTGGCGACGCGAGACAAACCGATTGACGATCTGGATGGCGTTGGAGGGATCCCGTCCAACTGTGTAGATGCTCTCCCTCAGGACGTAGCTGCAGGGGCGGACAGGATGGCAGATGGATAGGGTGAACTCCGGATAGGACACCGGCTGTTCAGGGACTTGAACGAACAGATCTGCCGGAAGATCAAAGCTGCAGCTAGAAGCAAGAGTATCTTCCCCACCAACCGCCGTGGTAGAGGTAAAGAAATCGTCGTAGCTATGTGTCAACGGTCTTCCCCCTTCAACGCTCAACCGCACTTACAGTAGCTCGGCTTTCCAAATCCACTGACTCCAATTCCAGGGTTCCCCAAAACCGCACCGGTTTTCTAAAGAGACCCTAGTCTTGGCAGTCCGGCGGAAAACCCACAAGCTTTAGTGTACTGTACTATACACCATGGACAGCCTTAGAGACATCCCCTTTCCCGAAAAATTTTGGTTTGGCCTTAGGTCGAGCCCCTTGGTTTTCAGGGATCCCTTGGGAGCCACAGCCTCAGGCGGGCTATTCTGAGTAACAGGTTTTTAACCTTGAGGTGAGGGTGTGACGGAGGCCCTGCTGCGTCGGTTGGATGTGGCTACAGAAGCTGCCCTGGAGGCAGGGGCTCTGCTGCGCAGTTATGTGGGGGGCACCCTTGCCATTGAGGAGAAACGTCCGGGCGATTTGGTGACTGCAGCGGATCGGGCTTCCGAGGATCTCATCTTAAAAATCTTGAGGCGGCACTTCCCCGAAGATGTCATCTTGACCGAGGAATCAGGCCAGCAGGGATCCCCGGAGGGCGCCTACGCTTGGATGATCGATCCCCTGGATGGCACCACCAACTTTGCCCATGGCTACCCTTTTGCCGCCGTCTCCATCGGTTTGCTGCAGGGGCGGGAGCCGATTTTGGGGGTTATTTGTGACGTTTTTCGCGGGGATCTGTTTCGCGCCGTCCAAGGAATGGGGGCCACCCGCAACCGTCAACCCATTCGAGTCTCCACAACGGCTGAGTTGTCTCGGAGCCTGCTGGTTACCGGCTTTGCCTATGATCGTCGCGAAACCCCCGACAACAACTACGCCGAGTTTTGCCACTTTACCCATCTCACCCAAGGAGTACGGCGCGGCGGATCTGCAGCTCTGGATTTGGCCTATGTGGCCACTGGCCAGTTGGATGGCTATTGGGAGCGGGGCCTCTCCCCTTGGGACATTGCCGCAGGGATCGTCCTGGTGCGAGAGGCGGGTGGCAAGGTGACTGCTTACGATGGCGGCCCGGTGGATGTTTACAGTGGTCGACTGTTGGCCAGCAATGGCTGGTTACACGCTGCTCTGCAAGAAGAACTGGCCCAGGTGCGGCCTTTGCCAGTCTCCTTTCCCATGCGGCGGGATCCCCACCCAACCTAGAAAAACCGGGAAAGCTCGCCAGGTGAACGAGTTGAACTCAAGACAGCAGTAGTTGAAGAATAATCAAGAAGACCACAAAAAATCCGTGTCGGGCAGGGTAGATAGAAGATTGGTTAGCAAGCTCCACAGAAAACAGCGACATCGCTGCCGGGCGGCACAGTTCGGCTTGGCTCTCATCTTGGGAGCGATGGCCCTTGGGGTCACCCCTGCTGGCCCCAGCTACCCTCAGCCGGAACAAGGGAAGGTTGCCCCCACCGAGCAAGTACAGCCCCCCGATTCCCGTTGGGCCCAGATCCAGGCCCGGGGGCGCATTCGGGTTGGCTTGGATCCCAGTCTGGGGCCAGCCTATCTCTACACCGACTTGGAGCGACAAACCTACGCCGGCTTCGAGTGGGATATCCTGGAGGCACTTGCCCAAACCCTTCAGGTGCAGGTGGATCCTATCTATGTGGCCTGGAGCGAGCAGTTGGCGGCCTTGCAAGCGGATGAGGTGGACTTGATCTGGGGAGCGCGGGAAGCTTTGGGCTTGGATCCAGAGCAGTTTCTGGCCACCCGGCCCTACTACCTCAGCCCGCAGCGCTTGGTGGTACGGGATCCCTCCCCCGCCTCCGGGCCAGAGGAACCGGCCATCGAGACACTATCGCAATTACTTGGCCGCAAAGTGGGCATTGTAGTTAACAGTACGGGGGCAGCCCTGCTGGAGGCGTACAACGAGAGGAGGGGCAACGCCATTCGTCTCTTTGCCACCAGTAACCCTGAGCGCTTGTTTGCTCAGCTACAGGCTGGCCAGTTGGATGCTGTGCTGGTCGATCAGCCCGTTGCCGCCCTGAACCTGCGCCAAGCCGGATCCCGACTGCGCCTGGTGGGGCCGCCCTTGTTCCCCATGCCTCTGGTGGGAGTGGTATCCTCTCGGCATCCTTCCCTCAAGGAAGCTGTGGATGCGGCGATCGTGATCCTGACCGAAAACGGAACCTTGCAGCAAATCTTGGAGAAGTGGCAACTATGGGATCCAACTCTGATGTCCCCCGCCTCAACCGAGGGCTAGCCCGCTACGAGACCGACCATTTCGCCATCTTGGGCGTCCCTCTCACCACCGACTCCAAGGGGATCCGGCGCGGCTACCTGCAGGCGGCCAAGGCCCTCCACCCGGATCGGTTTGTGGGGGATCCCGAAGGTGCAGAACGCGCCAACATCCTCTTTGCCAAGCTGGTCAACCCGGCCAACGAAGTGCTGACCAAAGAGCGGGAGCGGGGGGAATACGAAACTGTGCTCAAAATGCGGATTAAACGCCTTTTGGAGACACCGCCCCCCGACCTTTGGCCCTCTGGGGAAGCTGTCAAAGGCTTGGCCGAGCGCCCCGATTGGCAAGAAGAGTATGTCAGGCGGGTGGAGAAGCTGGCCAAAGAACAATACAGCTCCATGGAAACCCTGCTGGAGAAAACCGAGCAGTTGAGCGAGCTGAACCTGGCCTATTTGTTGCTCAAAGCCGGCTACCCAGGGATCCCAACTGCTTCCCCCAGCCGCACCACCTTGGGAGGGATCCCGGTGCCATCCCCCACCAGCTCTCCTGTTGCTCCGCCCACCCGTCCCCCTGTTCAGCCTGTTCCCACCCCACCGCCTGCCCCCAAGTTCAGCCCTGGGGAAACCCGCTTTATCCAAGCCTTGGGCATGATTGAGCGCAAGCAATACCGGGATGCAGTGCAATATCTGAACTTCGCCATCAGCGCTGAGCCCAACGTGGCCCGCTACTACCTGCACCGGGGCATTGCTCACCTGAAGCAGGGGAATGCCGGCATGGCCAAAGCAGACTTTATGCAAGCCAGTCGCCTAGAACCTGCCAACGCCGAGTTGATGGCAGAAGTGCGCCGTTGGATGCAGCAAGTCACCACCCAGCAGCCCGTTCCCGTCCCCAAGGACTCCGTCCCGCCAACGCGAGTGGCCAGCCGTCAAACGCCACAGGCTCAGAAAGTGGTGCCGCCTCCCCGCAAAGAAGACAACGGCGGGTTCTTGAGCCGCCTCTTCGGCAAGAAAAAGTAGACAGAGCTGCCCTTAACGCGCTCCTCCCAGCACCAGCAGCGTGACCAGGGATCCCGTATTCCAGAGGCTGTGCAACAGGATGGGAGCCAGCAGGTTGCGGCTGTGGCTGTACACCACCCCCAGCACCACCCCCAGCATGGTTAGAGGCAGCAGATCGGAAAGGTTGAGGTGGGCAAGGGCAAAGGTGAAGGCGCTAAGCCCAATGGCGGCCCCCATGGGCAGGTAGCGGCTTAGGGTAGGCAGCCAAAAGCCCCGGAACAGCACTTCCTCAAAAACAGGGGCACAGACAGACACCACAGCCAAAAACACCAGCCGCGCCCCCCAGCCGTGGCTATCCAGCAGCAGGGGCAAAATGGGATTTCCTCCCCCCGCCTGCGGTAGCAGCAATTGCGAGAGCGCCGCTGCCAGCACCACCAAAGGCAAGGCCACCCAGTAGCCACATAGCCCCCACAGTAGCCAAGGGCCCCACAACCGCACCTGCAGCACCCTCTGCCAGCCAGGGTAGGTGTGCAAGAGACGGTACAACAACCCCACCCCCAGCAAAGCGCCGGAATTGTAAGTGAGAAACAGGGCCACCGCCTGCTGCCAAGGGCTGAGCTGCTGTGCCCCCAGGCCAAGAATGATGGTGTAGAGTCGAGGCACCAAAGCGTTGAGGGCGATAAACCCCAAAAACCAGCCGGTCAACACCGCTTGCGCCCCGATCCCCGGCCAAGGCACTTCCCAAGCAGCGCCCAGGAGCGGACGTTTGCGCCAAAGACTCCAGCCCAGCCAGCCCAACAAAAGCATCAACCCCAGCAGCGCCCCCAGCACGGGGATCCCACCCACCACCGCCAGTCGAAACAGAGCCGCCAAGGCCAATTTTTCCTGCTGTTGGTTGAGGGCATTCAGGCTGTCGCTGCGCTGCTGCAGTCGGTAAAGCTGTTGCAGGGCCACCGCCTCAAACCAGCCATCCAGATGATTGCGGATCTGCACTTCCGCTTCTGGCCAGATGCGCCGCGGTCTTCCCCACAGCCCTTGCAAAACCCGCGCTGCCCCCTTTTGGCTCGATTCCAGCTCCATGGGACGTTCTGGGTCGATGATCTGCTGCCATTGCTGCTGAGCGGCCTCCAGATCTTCTTGGTAGGCATAGAGCAAGCCAAGGCGCAGCCACAGTGCATCCAGCTCCGTCTGCAAATCTTGCATGGAGGCCAAAAGGGCGGGATCCACCTCTGGAGATTGGGCCAGTTCTGGGCTGGCCGCCTCCGATTCGCCAGCAGGGGTTAAACGGGCCAGCCGTTTCAAGCGTTTCAGGCGTTCGGTGTAGTTATCGGCGGTCTGCTGATAGCGATTTTGGGCCACCTTGAACACATCCTGACCCAAAAGCGCCCGCGCCAGATCCTGATAGCGGGGATCATCCAGAGTGCGGGAAGCCTGCAGGGCAAGATTGGTTTGCAACAAATCCAACTGCGTTTGGGGCGGCGGCTGAAACCAACTGCTGGAAAGAGAAAGCCCGACAATCACAATGGCCAATAGGCTCAGCAGGTTGAGGATCCCACGGCGAACAGAAAGCCAAGCAGAGGCAGGGTCGGCAGAGGCTGCGGCTTCGGAGTGAGACATTGCGGCAACGGATCCAACTCAAGCGGGTTATATCCTATCCTCTGTATTGTCTTGGCGGAATGGAGTTGTGACTACTGCTTTGCCCTGTTGTCACCGTCGCTCCAGCCAATAGCGATAGATGGGCAGGCCCAGTTGTAGACAGTGCCACTCCCGCTCGGTGGGAATGCCAAGGGGATTGGAGTTCAAAGGCCCCTGGTGGGGATCCCAAAACTGCGGATGATCCAAAAATCGAGCTGCCATTTCTTCCGCCACCTCTTGGATGTCCGATTGCAGGAAGACGGGGCTGCCCGGTCGCAGCAGCAGAGCCAGATCCGCCACCAGTTGGGGTTGGACAATCCGCCGTTTGTGATGGCGTTTTTTGAACCAGGGATCCGGAAATAGGATGGTCACCCGGCTGAGATCCCCCGGCGCGAACAGATGCCGCAGAGAGACATTGATGTTGGCAAACAGAAAATGGACGTTATCCAGCCCCAGCTCATCCCGCCAGGCATTGGCCCGTTCCACCAGCGGCTGCCGAATCTCTACCCCCAGGAAGTTCCAGTCGGGCTGCTCCTGAGCAAGGCGCAGCAAAAATCGTCCGCTCCCTGTGCCGATATCCAGGTGAAAGGGCTGCCCCAGCCGCCGATATACCCGCTCCCAATGGGGTGGGGGGGCAGGCTGCTGATACTGTGCCTGTAGGGGATTGACGTGCTGCCGCACCCGCTGACCGAGGCCCCTCTGCAATGGGATCCCTGCCCAGAGCTGAGGAAGAGAGTGTTCTTTCTGCTGCAAGTCTGGTTTCATAGAACACCTCCTGCTGCAAGCACCCAAGCCAAACGGTGGATCCAGTCCCCACTGAGGGTATCCGGGCTACCACTGGATATCCTCAATGATTCGCCGCAGGATGTGGGCAGAGTGGTGCAGTTGCTTTCGCTCGATCTCAGTGAGGGACATAGCCAGCGTGCGTTCCACCCCCTGCCGCCCAACCACTCGGGGCAAGCTGAGACAGACCTCTGGCAGGTCGTACTCTCCTTGGGTGAGGCTGCTGACCGTCAAAACGCGGTGTTGATCCCGCAGCAGGGCTTGGACAATTTGTGTTACCCCCAACCCGATGGCGTAGCTGGTGGCCCCTTTGCGGCGGATGATCTCGTAGGCAGCATTGCGCACCCGCTCGAAGATATCCCCCAAGTGGGCGGGATCCCATTCTGGCGAGAGTTCTCCAATCGGGGTACCGGCGATGTTGACCTTGCTCCAGACGGCCACCTCGCTATCCCCATGTTCGCCGATGATGTAGGCGTGCAGGCTCCGGGGATCCACCCCTAGGCGCTCCGCCAAAAGATAGCGGAAGCGGGCTGTGTCCAAAACCGTTCCCGACCCAATCACTTGCCCTGCCGGCAACCCCGACAACTTCAGGGAAACGTAGGTCATGATGTCAACGGGATTGCTTACCACCAGCAGGAGCGTGTCGGGGCAATGGGCCATCAAAGCTGGGATCAAGCTTTTGAAGATCTCGACGTTGCGCTGCACCAAATCCAAGCGGGTTTCTCCAGGGCGCTGTTTGGCTCCCGCCGTTAAAATCACCACGTCTGACCCGGCACAATCGGCCAGCTCACCCGCCCGTACCCGCGTCGGCTCCACAAAGGGGATCCCATGCACCAAATCCATCACTTCCCCTTCCAGCTTGTCGCGGGCGATGTCGTGGATCACCAGCTCATCCAGGGTATTCTGGATCACCATCGCGTAGGCACAGGCCATGCCCACCTGCCCAGCTCCGATGATGGATCCCTTCAATAGGCGGCAAGAGACTGGCCCTTGCAAGGACTCTGTCCCGCTAACGCGAACGGATTTCTGCTCAGGAACGGTCATGGATCCCGCGGCTGCACTTCCTCTCTAGCTCAAGCTTGCCTAAGTCAAGGGAAAAACAGCAACTCCCCGCAGGAGAGCTGAGGAGATTTCCAGCTTCAGAGGAGATTGAGAGTTGATTGCCCCGGCGGCATGGATCCCCAGGCAAGCATCTTTAGCTTTTTCAGAATAATTTTAATAACCCCTAACCTCACTGCTGAGATAGCCGCTGCCAAAGCTGCCGAGGAATACACTCGTGAGGACACTTCAGGGACTGAATCTGAGCCAAATCTTCCGGTAAGTAATGTAAGGCTACCCGCGCTGCCGGATCCAAAAGGCTACGCCGCCGTTGATCCCATTGTTCGGCTTTTCCCAGAAACACATCCAGCCAGCCATCTCGCTCTTGGTAGCGAATCCTCAAAGCAGAGAGAGAAGGCAGAGCAGAGGAAACCTCCTTGCGGTAGAGCCGAAAACCCTGCTCCAGACTCCAGCCCAGCCACCACTGGGGCGCCCATTGCCCCAACTGCCTACACCACACTCCCGCCTGAACCTGTTGCCATGCCATACTTGCCCTCCGCGACCTGTTCTCCTGAGGAGACTTAACTGCAAATCTTTAGCAATTGCCATTTGGGTAAGCACTCTACCAGACCCCCACGGCTTACTGCAAGTCTCTATCAAAGAAAGACCCCATTGTACTGGTACAATATTGCAAACTAATCTCAATAGAGTTATGCTGTTACCCGGTTGAGTGGTGGAGTTGTATCCATCAATCTTCCTCTCTTGTCTTGGACATGCTAGGGACCCATGCGGGCAGGACTGGCCATCCTGGCCTAGCAGGGATCCCTTTTCCGGGTCTAGCTGAGGTTCTGTGCTAATGAGATTGATTTCAACTACAGGAGCATAGTTTCTGCTCAAGTTTGTCGATGTACGGGCAGGGCACTGGGGGGAACAAGGGCTGAGGGTTGCAGCTTCTTCACCTTGAAAACGGCAGCGCAGAGTCTTTTACGTCGGCAGGATAGGCTTTTTAATTGACCTGCAAGAGTTGCTTCAAAGAATATCCTGGAAAGCCCCAAAGACCCTGCTAGCCCTGGGATCTTTTGTACTGAGCGATACAAACACTTCTTGTACAATAACCATATCAGTTCACAAAGATAGCCCCTGTCTCCTGCAGATCGAGGCAATGGTCGCCGGAGACATCGTTGACCAGTCGCACTTCTACGGTGATCACATTCAAGGGATCCACGCTTACCCTATAGCCCACAGGAGCCAACATCGGCGTGTTGATGGCCATGCAGTTGGGGATCAGCAGGTTGCTTAGGCGCAACGTTTCGCCCGCAGGCAGTTCCGAAACCTTCTGGCGGGGATCGGTAAAGCCGTATTCCAAGGGCAGACCTGTGCGATTGCGGATCACCAGCTCTGCAGGTAGGTTGGGGTTAAAGCGGGCCACGGGGCGATCGAAGACCGATTGACCGACACCCACAGGTAGGCGCGGCAACGGCACAGTTTGGAAGGCGGGCTGAGCGACAGCACGGCCCTGTCCAGCAACCCAGGCTCCCAACAGGGCCGCCATCATCAAGCAGATTCCTTTGCTTCGTTCTGCGTACCTCATGCTTCTGCCTCAGAATGCGCCTTGTGCAAAGCCGGCATCCCATGCCAGGCCAAAAAGTGCTTCTCCTTGCCTGCTTGTATTGTCCCCAAAAATGGCTGGATGGGCCAGCAAGGCAGCAAGCCATGGGGTGAAAAACAGCCCAGCAGAGAAGGGATCCCTGCTGGGTTCAGGGGGTGGGCGAAAAGGGAAACTCAGCTCAGCAGCCGGCGGGCAGTGTTGACCACGTTCTCCACCGTAAAGCCAAACTTCTCCATACACACCGGGCCGGGGGCGGAAGCGCCAAAGCGATTGATGCCGATGGCCACCCCTTCAAACCCCAGATACTTGTGCCAGCCGAAGGTGCAGCCTGCCTCAACGGAGACGCGCTTGGTGACGTTGGGGGGCAGAACCGAATCGCGGTAGCTCTGGGGCTGGGCCTCAAACAGCTCCATACAAGGCATGGAGACCACCCGCACCGCTCGGCCTTCCTGCTTCAGTTGGGCCGCAGCTTTCACCGCCAGCTCCAGTTCAGAGCCAGTAGCAATCAAGATCAGCTCTGGATTGGGGGCATCCACCACCACATAGGCCCCCTTGGCTACGCCTTCAACAGAGGTGCCTTCCACCGGGTTGACGGCTTGCCGGGTGAACACCAGCACAGAAGGGGTGGTCTTGGCTTCTAAGGCCACCTGGTAGGATCCCACCGTTTCGCGGGCATCCGCCGGGCGCAGCACGTAGAGATTGGGAATAGCCCGTAGCGAGGCCAAAGTTTCCACCGGCTGGTGGGTGGGGCCATCTTCTCCCAAGGCGACGGAGTCGTGGGTCATGACGTGCAGCACCCGCACCTGGGAGAGGGCCGACAGGCGGATGGCAGGCCGCATGTAGTCGGTGAAAATCAAGAAGGTGGCGTCGTAGGGGATGAGACCGCCATGAAGCGCCATGCCGTTGGCAATGGCTCCCATGCCGTGTTCCCGCACCCCAAAGCGGAAGTTGCGCCCCTCGTAAGATCCAGCCTGAAACTCTGGGATCCCCTTTAAATAAGTCATGTTAGAGTGGGCAAGATCTGCGGATCCCCCCAACAGTTCCGGCACCGCTTTGGCCAAGGCATTTAGACAAAACTTGGAGAGGTTACGGGTGGATTCTCTGCCGGTTTCGGCAATGGGGGCTAGGGCCTCTTTCCAGCCCACAGGCAGTTCCCCAGCCATGATGCGCTTGAACTCGGCGGCCTCTTCGGGGTAAGCCTTCTCGTAGGCGGCGAAGCGCTCGTTCCACTCGGCCTCAGCCTTGGCCCCTTTTTCGATGGCCTGGCGGAAGTGGGCCAGCACCTCGTCAGGAATGTAAAACTCCGGCTCCAGAGGCCAGCCCAGGTTTTGTTTGGTGAGCTTCACCTCTTCCGGCCCCAAAGGCGCCCCGTGGACACTCTCGCTGCCGGCCTTGTTGGGGGATCCGTAGCCAATGGTGGTCTCGACAATGATCAAAGAAGGCTTGTTGGTGACTTCCTTGGCTTTTTGGATGGCCTCGGCGATCCCCTGCAGGTCGTGGTTGCCATCGTCTACCTTTTGCACATGCCAGCCGTAGGCTTCGTAGCGTTTGCCCACATCTTCTGTAAAGGTGATTTCTGTGCTGCCATCGATGGAGATGTGGTTGCTGTCGTAGAGCATGATCAGCTTACCCAGTTGCAGGTGGCCAGCCAATGAAGCTGCTTCGGAAGCCACCCCCTCCATGTTGCAGCCATCACCCAAGATCACGTAGGTGTAGTGATCCACGATGGTGTGACCGGGCTTGTTGAAGCGGGCGGCCAGATGGGCCTCGGCAATCGCCAGCCCAACAGCGTTACCCACCCCTTGCCCCAGCGGGCCAGTGGTCACCTCTACCCCCGGAGTTTCAAAGTTTTCCGGGTGACCGGGGGTTTTGGATCCCCACTGGCGAAACTGCTTGATGTCCTCTAGGCTTACATCAAAGCCGGTCAGGTGCAGCAGCGCGTACTGCAGCATGCAGCCGTGCCCCGCCGAGAGCACAAAGCGATCCCGATCCACCCACTTGGGATTGCGGGGGTTAAACTTCATGAACTGCTGCCACAACACATAGGCCATGGGTGCTGCTCCCATTGGCAGGCCGGGGTGGCCGGAGTTGGCCTTCTGAACAGCATCCACCGCCAAAAAGCGAATCGTGTTGATGGCAAGTTGTTCCAGAGAGGGAGGAGCAGCGACAACCATGTGGGATCTCTATCGCTCGACATTCGCTTTCCAGTATGCCGCGTTTTGGGTCGTGCTTCCGAGGCGGTAGGGCTCAATTGGGCCGGGAAATTGGCTTTGTCCAAATTCCAACGGGACCAAATGACAGGCTAAGCTAGACGACATCGTCGCTGCTGTTTTGTGCTGGAGCGCTTCTTTGGCCGTTGTTTCTTCTTCTCCTGGCGGCAAACCCTCCTGGCTGCGGGCTAAGGCCCCACAGCGGGTGGGATCCGTCCAGCAACTGCTGCGGGACTTGGGCCTGAACACGGTTTGCGAAGAGGCTTCCTGTCCCAACTTGGGGGAGTGCTTCGCCAACGGCACCGCCACCTTTTTGATCATGGGCCCGGCCTGTACCCGCGCCTGCCCTTACTGTGATATCGACTTCACCAAACGCCCCCTGCCCCTGGATGCCACTGAACCCCGGCGGGTGGCGGAAGCCGTAGAGCGCTTGGGATTGCGCCATGCGGTGATTACGTCAGTGAATCGGGACGACCTGCCCGATGGGGGAGCCAGCCAGTTTGTTGCCTGCATTGCCGAAATCCGCCGCCGCATGCCCCAGACGACCATCGAAGTTCTGATTCCAGACTTATGTGGTAACTGGCAGGCGCTGGAGCAGATCTTGGCGGCCCGACCGACGGTGCTCAACCACAACACCGAAACGGTGCCCCGCCTCTATCGCCGTGTGCGCCCGCAGGGGAATTACGAGCGCTCCCTCAAACTGCTGGAGTTGGCACGGCAATGGGATCCCGGCCTGTACACCAAGTCAGGGGTGATGTTGGGCCTGGGAGAAACCACCGAGGAGATCTTGCAGGTGATGCGGGATCTGCGTCGGGCAGGGTGTGACATTCTCACCTTGGGCCAGTATCTGGCCCCCAGCCCCAAGCACTTGCCGGTGGAGCGCTATGTCACCCCAGAGGAGTTCGACCATTGGCGACAGGTGGGAGAGGAACTGGGCTTTTTGCAGGTGGTGTCTTCGCCCCTAACCCGCAGCTCCTACCATGCCGAGGCTGTGCAAGAGTTGATGCAGCGCTTTCCCAGGAGGAGATCCTGAGCGCTGGGGCCTCGCCGGCTGCCCGGCCTTGTGGGTTGCGCGAGAGAAGAACCCTACTCTGAGATTGACTCAAGGCCGGGTTTTGGGGCGGCTACAACGTCAGGGATCCCACATTTTGTTCTAACAACTGGGCCAGATCCTGCAGGAAGGCTGCCGCATGAGCCCCGTAGATGACCCGGTGGTCACAGGTGAGGTTCACCTGCATTTGGGAACGGATGGCAATGGCTTTTTCCGGTGTCGCTACTACTGTGGGGCGAGAAGCGCCGATGGCCAAAATGGATCCCTGGTTGGGGGGCAAAATGGCATCGAAGCGATCCACCCCAAACATGCCCAGGTTGGAGAGGGTAAAGGTGCCGCTGTTGTACTCCTCCGGCTGCAGTTGCTTGCGCCGCGCCCGCTCCACCAGATCCTTCCAACGGCGGGAGATCTCGTACAGGTCGAGCCGGTTGGCTTGCTTTAGGACAGGAGTGATCAGCCCGCCATCCTCCATGGCCACCGCCACCGCGATGTTGATATCGGCTTTGTAGTGGATCCCGCCCTCTGTGTAGCTGGCATTGAGAAGGGGGTGCTTCTCCAGGGTCATGGCCACGGCTTTGACCAAGAGAGCCGTTAGGGTGACCCCTTTGGGCTTCACCTGTTGGTAGAGGTGATCCAGGTTATCGGTGGTGATGGTATAGCCCACGTGGAACACCGGCACGCCAAGGCTGGCGTTCATGTTGCGCACCACCGCCGCTTGTAAGGTGCTGAGGGGAACTGTTTCCCCCAAGGGGATAGCTACAGGAGTTGGGGGCGTAGCGGCTGGGGCAGAGGGGGCAGCCACTGCAGGAGCAGAAAGGGCCGCTGCCCGCTCCACGTCTTCGGCTACAATGCGACCGTTGGGGCCGGAGCCGCGCACGGTGCGCAGATCGATCCCCAGGCTCTCCGCCAGTTTTTTCGCCCGTGGGGAAGCCAGGATCCGCTGGGATCCCGATCCATTTTGGGGAGTGGGGGTGGGAGCAGGAGCAGGGCTGGCCGCTGGAGCTGCGGGAGAGGGTGCCGCAGGGGGAGCTCCGGCAGAGAGGGCCTTGGCTCTTTCCTGGGCTTGGGCCACTTCCGCTTCGCTTTCGGCAATTAGGGCGATGGGCGCGCCCACCGGGGCCGATGCTCCTGCCGGGATGAGGATGCTGGCCAGGATGCCGCTGTGGAAGGACTCCACGTCCATGTCCGCTTTGTCGGACTCCACCACCAGGATGTTTTCTCCTTTCTCCACGCGGTCGCCGGGGTTCTTAAGCCAGGTGACGATCTTGCCCGTTTCCATGGTGGAGCTGAGGGCCGGCATGGAGAGTTCGTGGATCATCGATGGGGATGGAAACACAGCAGAAGAGATTTTAACCCAGGAGACGGGATCCCCGCGCACGTCTCTGGGCCGGCTTTGGGCTCACCGGGTGCCAGCCGCTTCTGCTTCGGCCACCACCAGCAGGGTTTTCAGCAGGGAATCGGGGTTGAGGCTAATGGAGTCGATCCCTGCTTGCACCAGGAAGCGGGCGAAGTCGGGGTAGTCGCTGGGGGCCTGCCCGCAGATGCCAATCTTGCGGCCATGGCTTTTCACCGTCTGAATCACCTGGGCAATCATCCGCTTGACGGCCTCGTTGCGCTCGTCAAAAAGATGGGCCACCAGGGCTGAGTCGCGATCCAGGCCCAGGGTGAGCTGGGTGAGGTCGTTGGAGCCGATGGAGAAGCCGTCGAAGATTTGGCAAAACGCGTCGGCCAGGATAACGTTGCTGGGCAGTTCACACATCACGTACACCTGCAGACCGTTTTCCCCCCGCACCAGACCGTGGCGGGCCATCTCCTCCAGCACCTTGTGCCCCTCTTCCGGCGTGCGGCAGAAGGGGATCATCAAGATCACGTTGGCCAGGCCCATCTCGTCGCGTACCCGCTTCATGGCCCGACACTCCAGGGCAAAGCCCTCGCGATAGCGGGGATCCGTGTAGCGGGAGGCCCCCCGCCAGCCGATCATCGGGTTTTCCTCGTGGGGCTCGTAGCGGGATCCCCCCAGCAGGTGGGCATATTCATTGCTTTTGAAATCCGACAGCCGCACGATCACCGGCTTGGGATAGAAGGCGGCGGCAATGGTACTTACCCCCTGGGCCAGCTTATCCACGAAGTATTCCGGCTTATCGGAATATTGGGCGGTCAGCTCTGCCAGGCGAGGCTCCTCCTTCACCGCCTGCTCGTAGTTGAGCAAAGCCAGCGGGTGGACTTGAATGTGGTTGGCGATGATGAACTCCAGCCGCGCCAACCCAACTCCATCACAAGGGATCCCGCTGAGGCCGAAGGCTTTTTCGGGGTTGCCCACATTCATCATCAGTTGGGTGCGGGGACGGGGCAGCTTCTCCAGGGGGATCTCCCTCACCTCATAGGACAGCAAGCCGGGATAAACCCGCCCTTCTTCTCCCTCGGCGCAAGAAATGGTGATGGGCTGGCCGGAGCTGAGCACCTGGGTGGCGTTGCCGCAGCCAACAATGGCCGGGATCCCCAGCTCGCGGGCGATGATGGCCGCATGACAGGTTCTGCCCCCCTGGTTGGTGACGATGGCACTGGCCTTTTTCATGATGGGCTCCCAGTCGGGATCCGTCTTCTCGGTCACCAGCACCTCGCCGGCCTGGAACTGATCCGAGCGGCGCACGTCCAGGATGAGCCGCGCCGTGCCCTGGCCGATGGCCTCGCCCACCGCCCGCCCCCGCACCAGAGGTTCAGGCCGCGTCTCCGGCTGGGTGAAGCGATAGGTGGTCAGCCGGTTGGCCGCTTTTTGCGATTGCACCGTTTCGGGGCGGGCCTGCACGATAAACAGCTCCCCGGTGAGGCCATCTTTAGCCCACTCGATGTCCATCGGCGTGAAATGGCCCCGCTGTGCCGAGTAATGCTCCTCAATCAAGCAGGCCCACTGAGCCAACTTGAGGATTTCCTCATCCCTGAGGGCGTATTGCTTGCGCAGGCTTTCGGGGACAGCCACGTTTTTGGTGGAACGGGATCCCCCCTCGTCGTAGACCAGCTTCAGGGCCTTGCTGCCCAGCTTGCGGGAGAGAAGGGGTCGCAGGCCCCGCTTGAGGGTGGGCTTAAACACCACATATTCGTCGGGGTTGACGATCCCTTGCACCACGTTTTCCCCCAGACCATAGGCGGCGGTGATGAGCACTGCGTCTTTGAAGCCGGTTTCCGGGTCGATGGAGAACATCACCCCTGAGCAGGCCAGGTCGGAGCGCACCATCTTCTGCACCCCTACCGAAAGGGCCACCTGAAAATGATCAAAGCCCTTGATCTGGCGGTAGGAAATGGCCCGGTCGGTAAACAGGCTGGCAAAACAGTGGTGGCAGGCGTTGAGCACTGCCCGCACCCCATGCACGTTTAAGTAGGTCTCCTGCTGGCCGGCAAAGCTGGCATCCGGCAAGTCTTCTGCCGTGGCGCTGGAGCGTACTGCCACATCAGTGTCGGGGCCGTAGCGCTCGCACAGCTTCTGGTAAGCTGCCGTGATGGCCTGCTCTAGCTGCGGGGGGAAGGGAGTTTGCAAGATTAAGGTGCGGGCAGCCTTGCCGCAATGGCGCAGGTTGTTTACATCCTCAATGTCCAGATCCCGAAAGATCTCGCGCAGTTTTTCGTCCAAACCTGCAGAGGCAATGAACTGGCGATACGCATGGGCCGTGGTGGCAAATCCTGTGGGCACCTGGATCCCTTGTGGAGCCAACTGTTGGAGCATCTCCCCCAGAGAGGCATTTTTCCCGCCCACCTGGGGGATATCTTTCAGCCCCACTTCCGTCAATGGCAAGACCAAAGGCAGCTCTGACAAGAACGGATGTTCTTGTTGAGGCCGAGATCCCACAGTTGCTCTGTCCGACATGTCTTGCCCCCCTCTGCGAATTGAACCTTTGCACTCGAACCCATTGAGCCCCCTGTAATCTGCAATCGATGGATCGATGTTGTGGTGACACCCTTGTGGTGATTGCGTGCGAGAGAAAGACTCCCTTCCGGCCAAAAGTCGGCCCGGCTTCTCCCGATGGGCTTTACTCTCACTCTACTGAGGTTTTTTCTCCGGCTGAGATGCCCAGAAACTCTAGAGGGAAAGGCTCCGAAGGGGATGAGACAAACAGGATTCCGGGGAAGCTGCCTCTGGGAAGTTGCTACAAATCTTTGCCCTTTTTTACTTCAAGCAAAAATAACAAACTGCCACAATGCAAAAAGACAGTTTCAGCAACGGGGCAAATCGGTCGGGCATGGAAAGCCACCAGGATCCGCCGGTGGAGGTTCGACAGGTAACGGTGACCGAGAAACAGCAGGGATCCCGACTGGATCGGGGCTTGGCGGAGCAACTCCCGGATCTATCTCGCTCGCGCTTGCAGCGGCTTATCCGCGAGGGACAGGTTTGGCTCAACGGGCAACCTTGTCTGGACAAAGACCACCCCCTGCAAGCGGGGGATCAGATCGAGGTGCGGATCCCGGCGGTTACCCCCTCGAGACTGGAGCCGGAGCGGATCCCGCTGGACATTCTCTACGAAGATGACGACCTGATTGTGCTCAACAAACCCCGCGATCTGGTGGTGCATCCGGCTCCCGGCCATCCCAGCGGCACACTGGTTCACGCGCTGCTGGCCCATTGTCCCTGCCTGTCGGGCATCAACGGTGAACAGCGTCCGGGCATTGTGCATCGCCTCGACAAAGACACCACCGGTGCGTTGGTGATCGCCAAACACGATCAAGCCCACCAGCATCTGCAAGCCCAAATTCAAGCCAAAACTGCCCGGCGCATCTATTTGGGGGTGGTGTTCGGTCGTCCGGCCCAAAGTCAAGGCACCGTCTCTGCCCCCATTGGGCGGCACCCCGTGGATCGACAAAAGATGGCCGTCCTGCCCCCCGGCCAAGGGCGAGCGGCGGTGACCCACTGGCAGGTGCTGGAGCGCCTGGGCAACTACACCCTAATGCAGTTTGAGCTGGAGACGGGGCGCACCCATCAAATTCGGGTTCATGCTGCCCATTTGCGCCTGCCGATTGTCGGGGATCCCCTCTACACCCAAAGCAAAACCAGCCCTGTCAAACTGAGCGGCCAAGCCCTTCACGCTTGGAAACTCTCCTTCATCCACCCGCGCAGCGGCCAGCCGATGCACTTTACTGCCCCTCTTCCCGAGGAGTTCGAGCGGCTCTTGCGGCAATTGCGCAGCCAAGTCAGATGAAGCGTCGCCGTGGCCGTTCCCGCCTTGCAGAGGGATCCCCCTGATTCCATCCGACGGGATCCAGGTTGCTCCCTGCGCCCGAAAAGTTTCAGTCTTCAGCAAACCTTTCGAGAAGTCGGAAGCGCTTTTGCCGGGTGAGTTGTTTAGAATGCGCTCATCCTCACAAAGTAAGCAATGCTACGCCAGTTAGAGCGGGTTTTGAAGCTGGATATGTTGCTACGTTCCGGGCAAAGGCAGACAGCCTCTTCGCTGGCCAAAGCTCTGGAAGTGAGCGAACGAACGGTTAGAGCGGATATCAACTTCCTGAAAGACCGCTTTCAAGCTCCCATCAAAACCAACCGCGAAAAAGGATATCACTACACCGATCTGGAGTGGCGGTTGCCGACAATATCTCTCACCAAAGGGGAACTGTTTGCCTTAACACTGGGGGCCAGAATGCTGGAAGCCTATGCGGGATCCGCCTATGCCCCACAGTTGCGCTCAGCGATTGGGCGGCTGGCTCAACGGCTCCCAGAGCAGGAATGGCTGGATCTGCAGCAGGTGGCCGATGACCGGCTCATTTTTCGCGCAGGAGCAGAAACCCATCTGGATTGGGAGATTTGGCAGCAGTTGGAGGATGCCTGTCGGGAAAAAAGGCGAGTGTGGATGCGCTACCGCACCGCCAGTCGGGGGGATCAAGTGTCAGAACGAGAGCTGGATCCCTATCTGTTGCACATCTACCGGGGGACGAATCCTTATGTCATCGGCTGGTGCCACAAAAGACAGGAAGTGCGCTGGTTCCGGGTGGATAGGATTCTGTCTCTGAAAACGCTGCCGGAGACTTTCGAGATCGATCCCAACTTTGATCCCAAAGCCCATATGGCGATGATTTTTCAACATGAGGCGGGTGGGATCCCTCGGCAGGTGGGGATTTGGTTTGACGCCCAGACAGCCCCCTTTATTCGGGAGCGGCGCTGGCATCCGACCCAGGTGATTGAAGAACAGCTGGATGGATCCCTAATTCTGCGCATGACGGTGCGGGGGATGAACGATGTGAAGCGCTGGGTATTGGGCTACGGCAGAGGGGCGAAAGTGTTGGATCCGCCGGAATTGGTGGACATGATGCGGCAGGAGATCCGCGACATGAGCCAGCAGTATATCGACGAGGAGCTATCCCCATGAACGAACCCCAATTTTGGGCCAAGACCGGACAGGGACAGTTCCGAGAAAATGGCCAACCTCTGTATCATCCGGTTCTCTGTCACCTGGCGGACACAGCCGCCGTGGCCATGGAGATCGTGAAGACGTACCTCAGCCCGGTTGCTCGCCGGCAGCTATCGGCAGGTTTGGGGCTGGAAGGGGATCCCTTGGTGCGCTTTTGTGGCTTTATGGCCAGGTGTCATGACCTGGGCAAAGTCAGCCCTGCCTTTCAATTTCAAGTCAGCCAAGTAGGGAAAGCCCTGGTGGGAGCCAATCTCTACGATCTGTGGCGCAGCTATCCCACTACCGGACAAGAAACACCCCACGGAACCGTTACCGCTGCAACCCTACCCAGCTTTTTGGAAGAGCTTGGCCTGCAAAAGAAACTGGCCCGAAGGTTAGCAGAAATTGTGGGTGGTCATCATGGCTTTTTTCCGACATCCCAGGATATTCAAGGTCTTTCCTCAGATGATGTCGGTCGAGGAGTTTGGATCCCATTTCGTCGGGAGATTTTTAGACAATTGCGAGATTTTGTTGGGTTGAAGACAGAGGAGCTCCCCGACCGCTGCAACAACGCTGCTGCCATGATGTTGGCCGGCCTGACAACAGTTTCCGACTGGATTGCTTCCAACCCTGAGAGTTTTCCCTACGCCAACGATGAACCCTTCGAGACTTACGCCGCAGGGTTAGCTGCAAAAGCCCAACAAGCCTTGAAAGCCCAAGGTTGGGTCGCGCCCACTACGGGTGCCCCTCTTGCTTTTCAAGCCCTCTTTGACTTCATCAGCGAGCCTCGGCCCCTGCAATTAGCGGCCATTGACCTAAAGGACAAACTGGCCCCGCCCTGCTTGATCATGGTGGAAGCCTCAATGGGGGAAGGTAAAACCGAAGCAGCGCTCTACCTGGCAGATCACCTGCAGCATCAAACCGGAACCGGCGGTTTCTACATGGGCTTGCCTACCCAAGCGACCAGCAATGCCATGTTCGAGCGCGTCAGGTCATTTTTGCAAAAGCGCTATCCCGATGCTGTAGTGAACCTTACCCTCAGCCACGGGGCAGCGGCTCTCAAAGAAGATTACCTAGATACCGTCTGTCGCCTAGAGCAGGTTTACGACCAAGAGGGCAAGGGGGTTTTCGCCAGCGAGTGGCATACGGCCCGCAAGCGGACGCTGCTCAGTGCCTACGGCGTGGGTACCCTCGACCAAGCTTTGATGGGGGCAGTACAAGCACGCCACCAGTTTGTCCGCCTATTTGGTTTGGCGGGGCGCACGATTATCCTAGACGAAATCCACGCCTACGACCTCTACACGAGCACCCTGCTGGAGCGGTTTTTGGAATGGGCGGCAGTACTGGGATCCCCGGTGATTGCCCTTTCCGCTACCCTGCCTGTCAGCACCCGCCAGCGACTACTGGCTGCCTACGCCAGAGGCTGCAATCAACCCCCGCCCAATCTCCCTGCTGCCAGCTACCCTCGCATTACGATTTTTGCCTCTGGAGAAGCTCTAGCTCAGCCTTTTGAACCCTCAGATCATGTGCGCCGAAAATTAGGGATCCGTTGGGTCAAAGATGGTGGGTGGCCTGAGGAACTCTCGCAAGTGCTGTCTGGATCGGGTGGATGCGTTGCCATTATCTGCTCAACAGTGAATCGCGCCCAAGAAGTTTTTCAGCGTCTCCAGAAGTATTTTCCAGTAGAGGAGCTGGGCCTATTTCACGGGCGCTTTTTGTTCAAGGATCGAGAAGAGATTGAGAGAGAATGCCTGGAGAAGTTTGGCAAAAACGGCTACTGCCGCCCTTCTCGATTCATTCTGGTAGCAACCCAGGTTATTGAGCAAAGCCTAGACGTGGACTTTGATTTAATGATCAGCGATTTGGCTCCCGTTGATCTTCTTTTACAACGCTCTGGACGGCTGCACCGCCACCAACGCGACAAGCGGCCATCTGAGTTGGCTGCCCCTTGTTTATGGATTGTGGAGCCAGCCTTAACCGGTGAGGGCAAAGCTGACTTTCAAGAAAGCGGCCATATCTACGATCGCCACGTTCTTTTGCGCAGTTGGCTGGCTTTGCGACAGCACCACTATATACAACTGCCTGAGGAAACCGATGCCCTAATCGAGTCAGTATATGATCTGGAAATGCCTGTTCCCAAAGAATTAGAGACAGTTCATGCTGAGGATTGGATTGCCTCTTTGGAGAAGTATAAAACTGAAGAGGAAGATGCCAAAAGAGCTCAGGCCAATGAGGTAAAGATTCCACCACCCTATTCTGATGCGAAACTTGACCACTTCACTCGGCTGAAAAAAGAGGATGACGAAAGTACTATTGCAGCTGTCACCCGACTTGGCCAGCCTTCTGTAGCAACGATCTTTCTACAACAAGGTAAGACTGGCTTAGTTTTTCCCGGCACTCAAGAGCGGGTGGATCTCGAAAAAGAGCCCAGTCTAGCTATGATTCGCAAGCTGCTGGCCCACAGCACCCGCATTTCCTCTAGCGGGGAGCTTGTGAAGAAGCTGCAATCTCAAGAGAACCCCAAGACTTGGACATCTGCCTTGTTGCGCAACTGTCGCTATGTTGTTTTGAATGCCAGAGGGTGGGCTCAAGTAGACAACTGGCGACTGCAATTGGATCCCAACCTTGGAGTCACAGTCAAGAAGATTAACAGCTAGCACCTGGGAGGAACCTATGGCAGCTCAATCCTTTAATCTCACAACAGAAAAGTAGATCCCTGTGATTGACCACAATTTTCGCATTCGGGAATTGTCTTTAGCTGAGTTGTTTAGAAGGTGGGAGAGCCTGCAGGAGATTCAAGGAGATAATCCACCTACTACCCTAGCACTCTATCGTTTCCTATTGGCAATTATGCACCGAGCCTATCAGGGGCCAAGAGATGCAGATCACTGGAACGATATTTTTCAAGACAACGGCCAGAAAGTCATCGACTACCTAAAAGATAAGCAAGATTGTTTTGACCTGCTTCATTCTGATCGTCCTTTCATGCAAGATAAAGCTCTAACTCTAGAAAAACCCGTATCTATCCACGCAATCCATACTATGAGCAAATCTGAGGTATTCTCTCATGAGCATGAATGGAGTGGCTACAGCATTTCCTTAGCAGAAGCTGCTCGACTGCTGGTGCGTCTACAGGGGGTGGATATTACCAGCACAAGAGCCTCTTATGTGGGGCAAGATAGCGGCAATCGATCTGCCGTAAATACTCCAACGATTAATGCTGCCAATGTTCTCCTCAGGGGGAAGAGCTTAAAAGAAACACTGATGCTAAATTTGATGCAGTACAGCCCAGAGAATGAGATACCCAGTGTGGTATCTAGAGAAGATCTACCTACTTGGGAAACTGAAACTGGCTACAGTGGCCAACCTAAAAAAGAGATTCCCAAAGGATACATTCACTATCTAACCTTTCCCTGGCGGAGGCTACGGTTATTTTCAGAGGTCGCAGAGATGACGCGAGTGAAGCAACTGGTCATCACCATGGGTAATTCCTTACCCGATAATGTAGAGGCTCGACAGTGGGAATGTGGCATTGCCTATCGAGAAGGAAAGCCAGTGCGTCTATCTCTGCACAGACAGTTGTGGCGCGATGCAGACAGTTTTCTCTTGACGGCTGGCAAGCAAACTCGTCCCCGGATTGTAGACTGGCTGGCTGAACTCAGATCAGAAGAAATGATTAGTGATACAGTTGTATTTGAAATATTGGGCATGAGTGCCGATCAGGCTAAACCTCTGGGATGGAGCTCAGTTCGATTCTCAGCTCCAATTCAATTTGTTACAGACTTAGAACTGGCACAAAGCCTAAAAAGTGCCATTGCAATTGCTGAGAGTCATCAACAAATCTTTCGCTCTTTCAAAGGTAGTCCTTACTTTTCTCTGGCAGAAGTCCTCAAAAATGGGGAGCCTGAAAAACTAGCCAATGCTCTAGACGGAGAATCTCGCTACTGGGCAACTCTCGATCGCGCCTTTCCAGAACTGCTACATGCTTTGCCTCAAGACAGTCAAACTGGGTCTGATGGGATCACCCGCTATGGCTTCAAGACCTTACCTGCCTGGACTCAAACTGTCCAAACTGCTGCCCGCCAAGCCTTCGCTGAATCCATAGAATCTATTCGCAACTACGAAGCTAGGGCTGCAGCCTTGCAGACTTTAGAGCGGAAACTGGCAGATCTCCGCCTCAGCCCGGCGGAAAAGAAAGCCCAAAAACAAAAAGCCACAAAGAAAAATCCAAGGAAAGAGCAAGCTGTTTCTAAGCAGGAGACTAAGTCATGACCAGAGTCCAGACTTTATCACACAATCGACTGGAGCGGGCAACAAGGTTTTTACAAGCAATTCAGGAGCGCGTCAAAAATGACAACGGCACAAGAGCCGCCTTTAAGCGGGCACTCTCTGGCGAAACTTACCATTTGCGGAAGGTTTACCCCTTTGTACTGCCCTATTTGGAAGGCATCTCCGAATGGCAACAGGATATCTGGATTTTTGTGGCTTGCCTCTCGGTTTACCATGACCAAGACGTGGAACCGGATCCCAGTAACTTTGCAAAAAGCTGTCGCGAACTGCAAGACAGCGCTGAACCTTCCAAAGGTCCAGAAAAAAGATTTAAGTCTCTTCTTGAGGCAGACCTTGACTATATTCAATACCCGATTACGGCTTTGGTGCGACAAATGAAAAGCAAAAGCGATAAGAAGATTTCTGTCCACTACCCCGCGCTAATCGCTGATCTTTTCTTATGGAATCATCCTAATCAAATTGTTCAGGATAGATGGGCTAGAACTTTTTGGAAAATATCTTCTTCTGAATCTGGAGAGAAAAAGGAGGTTGATGATGCAGTTTCTGAAGCAATTGATGAGGTTGAAACCGATAGGTAAGAAGTGAAAGCCAACTTAAAACAGCTTTGTTCCTAGCTAGATCATCGAGAATCTTCGGATCCCGTAACCCAAAGGAGAAGTTACCATGCAACGAAACAAAGAGAAAGAAACCATGCGACTGGAAATTCACCTGATCCAAAGTTTCTGCCCTGCCAACCTCAACCGAGATGAAAATGGAATGCCTAAGTCTACGGTATTCGGTGGTCGTCCTCGGGCGCGGATTTCTAGCCAGTGCCAAAAACGAGCGGTGCGACTTTATTATCAACAATACTCAGATGTGAGTGCAGATCAGTTTGCTTGTCGCTCTCGTTTGTGGCTGCCCAATCTAAAAGCATTACTTGTCCAGAAAGAGATTTCCGAAGAGAAGGCTGAATTGGCAGCTAAGCTAGCCTTGAAGCATTTGGGGGCAGAAGAAGACCCGAAAAAGCCCGGTAAAACAAAAACAATTCTATTTTTAGGTTATACAGAGCTGGAGGCCATTGCCAATGTCCTAGTTAAAAACTGGGGAGTTGTTTCTCCTGGTCTAGCCGGGAATAATCCAGAACTGCCCAAAGAGATTGCCAAAGCCATCGAAAGAGCTCTGACTGATACAGGCAAGCCGGGCGACGTGGCTTTGTTTGGTCGTATGATGGCCTCGCTGCCTACAGTAAATGTTGATGCTGCTGTTCAAGTAGCCCATGCAATTAGCGTCAATGTCTTGCAACAAGAGTTTGATTTCTTTACAGCCGTAGACGACCTGGGCAGCAGTGAGGACACCGGAGCCGATCACATGGGTGAGACTGGGTATAACAGCTCGACTTACTATCGCTTTGCTGTTCTGGATAAAGAACAGTTGATTCATAACTTGGGAGGAACTGAGCATCTGGGATCCATTGTCAAAGCTTTTGCTACGGCCTTTGTTCATGCCGTTCCCAGTGGACATCAAAATGGGTTTGCAGCTCACACTCGGCCTGCATTGGCGATGATGGTAGTTCGCAAAGGTCAGCCTATTTCCTTGGTGGATGCCTTTGAAGATCCAGTTGCTCCCAAAGCAGGGTTGAGCTTACTAGAAAATGCCGTTAAGGCTCTGGATACTCACTGGGGAGAGCTTATCAAGATGTATGGGGAATCTGATGTGAAGTATAAGGGGGTTGTCACTCTCGATAGGCTGTCCAGCAGGTTAAACGTGCTCAAGCCCAACCAGGAAGATTCTGTGGAGAGTCTTACACAGAAAGCTCTCGAAGCTCTTGATGTTGTTGGTATCGGTCAGGAGAGTTAGATTCATGTCCACACTCCTAATGCGGCTGCGTGCTCCCATGATGAGCTGGGGCGACCACAGCCAGTTTGACTATCGCGATAGCCGTCGTGAGCCTACCAAGTCTGCCGTAATCGGGATCCTCTGTGCCGCACTGGGGCGTCCTCGCTGGGAACCTGTCGGTGATCTGGCTGCTCTCAAAATGGGAGTGCGAGTCAATAAAGAAGGGATCCTGCGCAAGGATTTCCATACAGTGCAAAACAACATGCACGATGGGGATAAGGCTAAAACTACTATCAGCGAGCGCTACTACGTAGCAGATGGCGATTACTTGGTGGGATTGGAAGGGAATCCGGATTTACTCAGAGCTTTGGATGAAGCTCTTGAAAGACCCTGCTGGCAATTGTTTTTAGGCCGAAAAAGCTTTATTCCAAGCCGCTCTGTGCGAATAGGGGTTGTGGAGCAACCCTTGCTGCAAGCTTTACGCCAGCATCCTTACGAGTGTTCCAGACGTGAAAAGCGTCCATCTCAACTTCGTTTTGTGTTGGAAGTTTCAGATAGCTTGGATATTCGTCAGGATGTGCCTTTGAGCTGGCAGCCGCGGCGCTTTGGTCGTCGAGCCGTCAAGACAGAATACTATGCACTCCCGGAGGCAATATGTATCTTTCCCGGCTAGTTCTCAACGAACGACAACTCTTGGTACAGAGGGATCTTAGCAATGCTCATGCTTTGCATCAGCGAATTATGCATGGTTTTCCTGATCAGCCTACCCAAACTCCTCGATCCGATTGGTGCATTCTCTATTGTCAAGAACCGGATGGCTACACTGTTTTGGTACAGTCTGCAATTCAACCCGATTGGTCTCGCCTGCCAAAGGGCTATGTCCAAAGGGATCCAGAGGTGAAAACCTTTGACCTGACAGCAGAAGTTCTGGCCAAGGGAAAGTGCTTTCAATTTCGCCTGCGGGCAAATCCCAGCAAGCGAGACAAAAAGACCCGCAAGATCGTCGGATTTTTTCGCTCCGCAGATCGATGGGAGTGGCTACGTCGTCAGGGCCAGCAGCATGGATTTGAGGTGTTAGCTGTAGAAGAGATCCCATCGCCCAACATCTTTGGGATCAAAAAGGAGATCCCTGGGCCAGTTCGCATATACACTGTGCTGTTCCAGGGCATATTGCGAGTAACCGATGCCGAGGCTTTGGTTAAAGCGGTGCAGCAAGGGATTGGGCGAGGGCGCTCTTACGGCTGTGGGCTCTTGTCCTTGAGTAAAATCAGCCGTTCTGTCTTTTAGAAGAGAACCTCTATGGAGAACAAGCCGGTTACAACAAATCTACGATCTATTCCAAAAGTTCGGGACAGCATTAGCTATGTCTATGTAGAACGATGCCGTATTGAACAGGATGCCAGGGCTGTTGCTGTCTTACAGGAGGATGGGAGGTATGTGATCCCTTGCGCTAGTTTGACGACCCTGATGCTAGGCCCCGGAGCTGTAATTACTCATGCCGCCATCAAGAACTTGGCAGATGGCCTATGTTCAGTTCAGTGGGTTGGCGAAGATGGGCTGCGCTTTTATGCCAGTGGATCCCATCCTTCCAGTAGTGTAGAAAGGCTCTACCACCAGGCCAAGTTATGGGCAGATCCAGCTCAGCACCTGGGAGTGGTTCGGCGTATGTATGCGTTTCGATTTACCGAACCTCTAAGGGATGGATTGACTCTTGAGCAGATCCGCGGCCTAGAAGGGGTGCGAGTGCGAACGGTTTACAACCGATTAAGTAAAGAAATGGGGGTGAAATGGAGAGGCCGAGACTACAAACTCAAAAAATGGGAGCACTCCGACCCGGTTAACAGGGCTCTTTCTGCTGCTAATGCCTGTCTATACTCTGTTTGCCAATCGGCCTTAAACGCTGTGGGCTACTCAACCGCGCTGGGGTTTATTCACATAGGCAAGCCCTTGTCTTTTGTGTATGATGTTGCGGATCTCTACAAAACAGAGATCACAATCCCCGCTGCTTTTAAGGCTGCATCCGAAGCACACTCAAATCTTGAGTCGAGAACCAGGCAACTGTGTCGGGAGAAGTTTGCAGAACATCGATTAATGCAAAGAATTGTAGATGATGTTGATGCAATTCTAGGGTTTAGAAATACCAAGGACGAGGCTGATCTTGTGGGATCCCTTTGGGATGACAAGAAAGGATCTGTTGAGGGGGGAGTGAGCTACGGAGAAGAGTTAGATGAGGAAACGTCGGTCTGATGGTGGTTTTTATTTTGGAAAGCGTCCCAGCCAGCTTAAGGGGTGATCTAAGCCGCTGGCTGTTCGAAGTAAAAGCAGGGGTGTTTGTTGGCCGAGTCTCAGCCCTGGTTCGAGAAGAACTATGGGCACGGGTGAGCAGCAAAATTGGCAATGGCTCGGCGCTGATGATCTACTCCACCAACTCGGAGCAGGGATTCTGGGCTAGAAGCATCGGGGATCCCTCGCGGCAGTTAGTAGACATAGAAGGGGTGCTGCTGGTCAAAACCTACTAAAATCGGCAAAACTGGAAGTGTTGTCCCCACACACGTGGGGGTGAACCGAAGGCTGCAGCCCAGGAGCGCCAAAAAAACAAGCGTTGTCCCCACACACGTGGGGGTGAACCGCCCAGGAAGGCAGGAGCCCCCCGTGGAACTCGTGTTGTCCCCACACACGTGGGGGTGAGCGGCAGAGAATTAAGACAATCTCATGTCTACCGGGATCCCTAAGTTGGATGGGTAACACTGAAACTAGGTCGCAGAAGCGGCGCGTAGCGCAATCTCAAGGAGCCGAACATGAGCAAGAGCTTGCTGGAGCAATTGCGACAGATGACTGTCGTGGTCGCTGATACGGGTGACATCAATGCCATCGAGAGCTTCAAGCCTCAAGATGCCACCACCAACCCCTCATTGATCACGGCTGCAGCCCAAATGCCTCAGTATCAGGGCATTGTCGATGAGACCTTGCTCAAAGCTCGCCAAGAGGTGGGATCCAAGGCTGAGCCGAAAGCTGTGGTGGCCCATGCCATCGATCAATTGGCGGTGGCCTTCGGCGTCCGCATTTTGTCCATTATCCCTGGGCGCGTCTCGACCGAGGTGGATGCCCGCCTCTCCTACGACACGGAAGCTACGGTCGCCAAAGCCCGTCATCTGATCGAGCTGTACAAGGCGGCAGGAGCGGATCCCAACCGGGTGCTGATTAAGATTGCCTCCACTTGGGAAGGGATCCGAGCTGCCGAGATCCTGGAAAAAGAAGGGATCCACTGCAACCTCACCCTGCTGTTTGGCTTACACCAGGCCATTGCCTGCGCCGAAGCGGGGGTGAAGCTGATCTCGCCCTTTGTGGGCCGCATCCTGGATTGGTACAAGAAACACACGGGCCGGGAGAGCTACCCTCCTGCCGAAGATCCGGGGGTGCAGTCGGTGACCCAGATTTACAATTACTTCCGCAAATACGATTTTCCAACAGAGGTGATGGGGGCCAGCTTCCGCAACATTGGGGAAATCATCGAGTTGGCCGGCTGCGATCTTCTCACCATCTCACCGGCACTGCTGGCGGAGCTGCAAAACACCGAGGGTTACCTGGAGCGCAAGTTGGATCCGGAAAAAGCCAAGCAGATGGATATCCCCCGCCTGGTGATGGACAAAGCCACCTTCGACCAGATGCACCGCGAAAACCGCATGGCCTCAGAAAAGCTGGAAGAAGGGATCCAGGGCTTTTCGAAAGCGTTGGTGGTGTTGGAAAACCTGCTCACCGAGCGGCTACACAAGCTGGAGGGCAACAAGGTGGTGATTACCCATGCCGCCCAAGACGTGTTTCGCGTCTACGACCTGGATGGGGATGGCTACATTACCCGCGAGGAGTGGATGGGGGCGGATCGCGTCTTCGATGCCCTCGATGCCAACCAGGATGGCAAGATCACCCCGGAAGAAATGCTGGTGGGGCTGGGGGCAGCCGTTTACTTGAGGTGAGATGCTTTCCCAGTCTCAAGACCCGACCCAAGGCCCCAGGGGGGAGCGCTTTCGCCACATCGGAGATGGGGTGGCCGCCCTGGAGGCGCAAGCCCGCCTGTGGATTGCCCAGCGTTTGCAAGGGATCCCTTACAATCCGCCACCGGGGCCGACAGCCAGGCAGGTGCTGCATTGGATCGAGACGGATCTGCTCCCTCGCCTGCAGCAAACCCCCCAGGAGCTGGATCACCTGCTGCAGGGGCTAAACGGCGGCTACGTGCCCAGCGGCGCTTCCGGCGCCCCCACCCGAGGTCGGGTGGATGTGTTGCCCACAGGGCGCAACTTCTACTCGGTGGATATCCGCGCCATTCCCACCCCAACGGCCTGGCAAATTGGCTCGCGGGCAGCAGAGCGGGTGGTGGAGCGCTACGTGCAAGAGCAGGGGGAGTACCCCCGTTGTTTGGGCCTATCCGTTTGGGGAACCTCCACCCTGCGCACCGGCGGCGACGATTGGGCCGAGGCTCTGGCCCTGCTGGGGGTGAAACCCCGCTGGGATGGGGGACGGGTGGTGGATATCGAGATTCTGCCTGTGGCCGTTTTGGGGCGTCCCCGGGTGGATGTAACCTTGCGCATTTCCGGCTTCTTCCGCGATGCCTTTCCCAATCTGATCGCCCTATTTGACCGAGCCGTGCAGGCCGTGGCCGATCTGGAAGAGCCGGAAGCCGATAACCCTTTGCGAGCTCAGGTGTTGGCCGATACCGACTACTGGCAACAGCAGGGGATCCCACCACAAGCAGCGGCAGAGCGGGCGCGGCTGCGCATCTTCGGCTCCAAGCCGGGGGCCTATGGGGCCGGCCTCCAGGGGCTGATCGAGGCGCAAAACTGGGAAACCGAGGCGGATCTGGCCCGTGCTTACCTCAACTGGAGCAGCTACGCCTACCGAGCTGAGGCTGAAGGACAACCCGCCCCCGAAGCCCTGCGGCGGCAGTTGGCCCACCTGCAAATTGTGCTCCACAACCAAGACAACCGCGAACACGATCTCCTGGACTCGGATGACTACTACCAATTTCAAGGGGGGATGGTGGCTGCAGTGCGCACCCTCCAGGGCCGCAACCCCCAAATCTACTTTGGGGATCACGCCCGCCCCCACAACCCCAAAATCCGCACCTTGGCAGAAGAAATCGACCGGGTCTATCGCTCCCGCGTGATCAACCCCAAGTGGATCGCCGGCGTCAGGCGCCACGGCTACAAAGGCGCCTTCGAGATGGCCGCCACCCTGGACTATCTCTTCGCCTACGATGTCACCACCCACGCTGTGCCGGATTTTATGTACGCCGGGCTGGCCCGCGCCTACCTATTGGATCCCCAAGTCCAGGAGTTCCTGCGATCCCACAACCCCTGGGCGCTGCGGGACATGAGCGAGCGGCTGCTGGAAGCCCACCAGCGGGGCTACTGGCAAGAGCAGGCCCCAGAGCTGCTGCCCCAGATCGAAGCCCTGATGCTGGAGATGGAAGCCTACCTGGAATCCCGCCCTCCCGTGGCGAAAGAAGGTTAAGTTCTGCTAAGCTTTTCTCATCCAAACCAGTTGAGGAGGGATCCCAGGCCATGAGCAAAGCCGAGCTGTTGCGGGAGATTCTGGGGCCGCTGCTGGAGGACTACCGCTACTGGTTTGAGCGTTCTCGCCGCTTTTTGCAGGAAGAAACCTTGGAATTGATCAGCCCAGAAGAGCAGCAGTCCTTGCTGGAACAGGTTTTGGCGGCCCAAGCGGAGCTACAGGTGGCCGAAACGCTTTATCAGGCGTCTGATCAAGAGGTTGGCATCGACCCTGGGCTGATGGCAAAATGGCATCGCCTGCTGATGAAATGTGCCGAATTGGGCCGTCAATTTCGCCAGATTCACCCCTCCTCTGACCTGTGATGCTGCAGATTCTCTACCTCATCGCTTTTGTGGCCATTGCCTTTTTGGCCCTGCGTAACTTGGTTGCCAATGTCATCACGTTGGGCGTGGAAGAGCGCAAGGCCTCTCCCCGTCGTGCCCGCAAGCGGATCCCTCACCCAGAGCTGCTGGATGAAGATGGCAACCTCACTGAAGAGCCTCTGCTGGTGATTCGCTCGGCCAGCTTGGAAGAAGCCCGCAGCCGTTTGGAAGATCTTTATTCCGGTTCGCCGGACGAAGATTAGGTTAGAGAAGTTTCTTGGGCTTCCTCTCTTGGAGCGGCTGCAGTAGCCCAGGGAGGTGCTGCGCGCCATTTGCCCAAGGGTCTAGTGGGCGAGTCAACCAAGATGGGATCCGACTTCAACGTGGAAGCTGTACTGGAAGCGGTGCTGAGCAAGCTGAAGGTTTTGGCGGAGACAGGGCAAACCTTTGGCCAGCCGATTACCATTGGCGAGACGATCATCGTCCCCTACATGTCCCTGCATTTTGGCTTGGGTGGGGGAGGGGGTAACTTCGGCAAAACCGCTTCTGGCTTTCGCGGCAACGGTGGGGATCCGGCCAGCCTGTTCGGGGGAGCGGGGGGCGGGGTGCGCATCGAGCCGATTGGCTTTCTGGTGATTCGGGGGGAACGGGTGGAGCTACTGACCACTGCCCAGAAGCCCGACCAGTGGAATCAACTGAGCGAGACGCTGGTGCCCCTATTGCAGCAGTGGCTGCAGAATCGTGGCGGGATCCCATCCGACCGGCCCAGCTAACCGCGAATGTGAAGGCGGGATCCCTGGGGGGAGGGTTGCACCTCAATGCGGTGGGGGAAGGCATCCTGCAGGCTGGGGATGTGGGTAATCACCAAGATGCAGGCAAAGTCCGGGGCGATGGCGTTGATGGCGGCCAGCAGTTGGGTGCGCCCGGTGGCGTCCTGGGATCCAAACCCCTCGTCGATGATTAAGGTTTGCAGGTCAGATCCCGAGCGCTGGGTAAGCAGGCGGGACAGGGCCAGGCGAATGGCGAAGTTGATGCGGAAGGCCTCTCCACCCGAGTAGGTCTCGTAGGGGCGGGTGCCGTGGGGATCGGCGATGAGAATGTCGAGGGTATCGCAAACAGGGGCGGAAGCATCGCGTAGCGAGAACAGCTTGGCCGCTCGCGTCGGCGTTGGGGGGCAATAGCGTCGCCCGGAGCGCTGGGTTACAAATTGCAGGTGCAGGCGGTGTTGGGTGAGGCGGGCCAAGATCTGGTTGGCCTGGGCTTCCAGCTCCGGCAGGACATTTTCGACAATCAGGGCGGGGATGCCGTTGCGACCATAGGCATTGGCCAGCTCTTGGTACACCTGCTGCTGGCGGCGGGCCTGCTGCAGTTGCTGTTCCAGCTCGGCTTGTTCCGCCTGCTGTTGAACCGCCTGTTGTAGCCGTTGCTGGGCGGCCCCTATCTGAGACAGCACCTCATCCAGTTGCCGGCGGTGCTCCTGCAGGGTTTGGCGGATCTCTTCTAGGCGGGCTGAGGAAACGCTGGGTTGCTCGGCCAGTTGTCGGTGAAGCTGTTCCAGCTCTTGGGTGGCTTGGGCCAAGTGCTGGCGGCTTTCCTGCAGCCGTTGGGATAGGGCCTGGGTGCGGGCTGCTGCCTCCGGCAGTTCCTGGCGGGCCACCTGTAGGGCTTGCAGGCGGGCTGGCCAGAGTTGCGCTTGGGCCAGTTCAGCCTTCACCTGCTGGTGTAGGGATCCATCGTAACCAAGGTGGTTCAGCGCCTGTTCGTTCGCGCGAGCGGCGCGTAGCGCTTTCTGGGCCAACCGCTCCGCCAGGTGAGAATCCGATCGCGCTAGCGGGCCGGAGTCCTTGGATACCGCCTGTTGCAGGGTTTCCAGTTGCGCCTGTAGGGATGCGATTTGCTCGCAGAGGTGAGAGCGGCGCTCTTGGGCCTTGCGGAGTTCCTGAGAGCGGCCCAGGGCCCAGCGCCAGCGCTCCAGTTCTCCCCGTTGTAGGGCGTGCTCGCGCTCGTCATAGCCCAATTGTTGTAGGGCCTGCTGGATTTGCTGGAGCTGTTGCCGAGCTTCTTGGGCGTAGGCTTCCCTGTCGAGGATTTGCCTTAACTCTGCCGCTTCTGCTTGCCAGAGCTGGATTTGCCGACGGCGTTCCTGCTCGGCTTCCCACTGCTGTTGCAATCGCCCTTGAAGGTGTAGGCGCTCATCCCAGGTGGCCAGTTCTTGGTTGAGACGGCGGTATTCTTCTTGCAAGAGTTCAATCTCCCGGTCGGCCACCGCCAGTTGTTCGCGGATAACAAACAGTTCGCCGGCAATTTCCTCTTGACGCTCGCGGTGTTTTTTCAGCACCACATCCCGCAGACGCGGGCTGAGGGGACGGGTGCAGAGGGGGCAAGTCCAGTTGCGACGGCGTTGCGGAGCCATAGAGCCGGATCCCTGCGGCTCTGGGGTTGGCATTGCGGGGGATGACTCGGCAGGTTGACCGGCGGAAAATGGGACCGGGGATCCCTCCTCTTGTCCTGCTGCCTCCTCGACAAGGGCCGTCACTCTGGCCAAAGGGGGAGTGCCCTGATCTCGTTCGCCGCGCGGAGCACTTTGAGCGGAAAACGCCTCTTGACCTTCCTCCCAGGTGGTCGCCAACAGGCGGCAGCGTTCTTCTTCCTGCTGCCACTGTTGCTGGAGAACCCGCTGCCGTTCCTGGAGCTTTTGCACGAATAGCCGTCGTTCTTGGACTTTTTCCAGCACCCGCTGCTGGTAGAGACGCCGTCGCTCCAGCTCTGCCAAGGCGGCCTCTCCTTCAGCAATTTTCTGCTCCAGTTGCTGCTGCTGTTGGGACAGGGCTTCCTGGCTTTGCAGTTGCTGGCTGAGAAGCTGAGCGCGGGCTTGCAGGCGTTCCCGCTCACGGCGGATTTGCTCTTGCCAATGCTGTTGCTGCTGGAGAAGGGCGGCGGCTTGAGCTTGGGCTTGGTTCAGGGCCTGGAGACGCTCTTGAGCTTGCTGGTAGTGGCGCAGGCCGATTTCGATGCGCTCCTGTTCTGCCAGCAACTGGGCATCGGCTTGGGCCTGGGCTTGGCAGGTGGCCAACTCCTGTTGCAGCCGTTGCATCTTGCGCAGTTGCTGCTGTTGCTGCTCCGCTAGCTGGGCCTGCAGCTTTTGGCGTTCTTGAAGCAGATGTTGCTGTTGCTCGAAGAGGTGGTGGAGATGGCGATCTTGGGCCATCAGGGCTTGGTAGCGTTCGTAGCCTGCCAGGATCTCCTCACTCTGGGCAATCAGCTCTTCCAACTGGAGCAGGTGCTGTCGCTGGGCGCGCCACTGTTGCTCGGTGTGCTGGAGATTGGCGCTGAGCTTCTGTAAGTGTTGGGTGAGGTGTTGATGGCGTTCCTGCAGGGTGCGGCGATGTTCGTAGAGGCGCTCTAGGGCTTGCAATTCCTGCTGTTCCTGGGCTAAGAGTTGCTGCAGATGGGTTTGCCGTTGTTGAAGTTGCTCCAGTTCGGCTTGGATTTGGCCAACGGGGGCCTGCTGTTGGTTGAGCTGCTGCAAGCGCTCTTGGAGCAGCTCAGCTTTGAGCTTGGCGCCGCGTGCCCGTTCCCGACAGCGCTCGGCCAGCAGATCGTACTGTCCCAGCTTGAGCATGTCGGCCAAAATTTGCTTGCGCTCGCCGGGGCGCTTTAGGGTGAAGGCATCTGCTTGTCCTTGTCGCAGATAGGCAGAGTGAATAAAGGTCTCGTAGTTAAGGCTGAGCTGACTTTGAATGGCCTGTTGGGTAGCGCGCATGCCGCGGCGGGTTAGGCTACGCCAGCGAGGTTGGCCCTCGGTTTCTCCGGTTTGAATCTGCCACTCCAGGGATCCCTCGCCCGATAGATGACGGCTGCGCAGGATGCGGTAGGTTTGTCCCCGCGAGCGGTAGATCACCTCTACCCAAGTTTCACTGGCCCCTTTGCGGATGAGATCGCTGTCGTTGCTGGCCCGGCTTTGTCCCCAAAGGCCCCAAGTGAGAGCATCGAGCAGGGCAGACTTGCCCGCCCCATTGGGGCCACAAATACAGGCGGTATGGATCCCACGCAGATCCAAAACGGCATGAGCGTAACAGAGAAAATTGTGCAAGGTTAGGCGAACCGGGATCACAGAAAACTCTGAGGGGCTCTGGTTGCCGGAAAAAATGGAGTTGAGCCATTTGATCCAGAGTATCGCGTCAGGAGTGAGGAGTGAGAAGCGAGAAGTGAGGAGTGAGGAGAGAGGACACTCCCTTCTCACTGCTCTCCGCTCTTTTCTCTCTGGAGAGGGGATCCGGTCGCAACAGCCGCTGACACAGTTGGGCGATCTGGGGGGGGCTGGCCTCATCCAGCCAGCGGTGAAAGGCTTGGGATTCCTGAAGGCGGCCCATCAGCAAGGTGGGGATCTGCTCCGGGCTGTCCAGTTCCGCCAGCCACTGCCGGGGAAAGCCGGTTGCCGCAGCCAGCTCGTCGGGATCCCGTTGGCCTGCCTGCCACTGTTGCATCAGCCAGTTGATGCGGGCGGGGAGCTGCTCCCAGCGGTGGCCAGAAGCGGCCAGGATCAGCGTTCGGGGCTGTACCTGTTGCAGCAGTTGCGCCAAGTCCGCCGGTAGCCAGGGCCAGCGGGCCAGCACCAGCTTTGCCCCTTTGGGTGGTGGAACAAAGTTCTCGGCCTCCTGCCCGTTGTAATAGATGGCCCCCTGCAGCGAATCCGGCAAGGGTTTCTGCCGAAAATCTTGGATCTGTAGGCGAGGGGCGGAAATGGTGAGTGCCTGCCACTCTCCCGAAGGGCGCACTGCCAGCACTTTGCCCTGCCAAGGCTCTCCGCTCCGGTCATCCGCTTGCAACTGTAGGGCAATGTCCAAAGCTTGGCATTTTTGCCAACGCTCCAGCTCTTCTCCGGCTTGCCAAAACCACAGGGTACGGGATCCCGGTGAGCCTTGGAGTTCAAACTTGAGATGGCGGCCATTTTGAGAAACCTCCAGCTTGCAGCGGCTGGGGCGGACGTTCATCAGGGCTACGATGGGGTTAGGGTTGCCGTGCCCAAAGGGCTGCAAAAGCTGCAATTGCCGATACACCTCATCCAGCTCTGCCACCCCGTCCCGGCCCTGAGAGGCCAGAAGCTCCCAATCGATAACGATCTCCACAGCTAAGGTGCGAGCCTGGTGATCCGGGCCAACCCGCGCGGCCAGCTCCCGCCGCAAAGCCAATTGCACAGCGGCCAGGCAAGAGAGATCCACTTGGAGCCCGGCTGCCATGGAGTGCCCACCTCCCCCCAGCAACAGGGGGCGCACAGCCTCGATGGCCTCCACCAGGTTCACCCCCGGCAGGGAACGACCTGACCCGTAGCCCCGTCCCGCCGCTTCATCTTTGGCAATCAACACCGTTGGGCAGCGGTATTGCTCCACCAAGCGCGCCGCCGCGATCCCCAGAACCCCTGGGTTCCAGCCGGCTTCGGCCAGAACAATGGCTCCTTCCCGGGCCAGATCCAAACTCTCCACCTGTTGGCTGGCCTCTTGGATCACCTGCTGGGTGAGGTGCTTACGCTCCTCATTGAGGGCAACAAAGTGTTGTACCAGGGCCTGGGCGCGCTCTGGATCGGGGGTGGTCAGCAGCTCCACCGCCAGGCTGGCATCTTCCAGACGGCCAATTGCATTCAGCTTGGGAGCAAGGCGAAAGCCAACATCTTCGGCTGTTGGCAGCACGGATCCCTTGGGTTGGGTCTGATCCAACAAGGCCCGCAGCCCCAGCCGCTGGGTATTGGCCAGCACCGACAGGCCCCGCTGCGCCAAGTAGCGGCACTCCCGCTGCAACACCGCCACATCGGCCACAATGCCCACCGCCACCAAATCCAGGTGCTGCTCGACACCAGGGATCCCTAGCGCTTGGTAGAGCGCCTCCACCAACTTGTAGGCCACTCCCACCCCCGGCAAGAAGCGCAGTGGATGTTCAGCCGGCAGCCGCAAGGGATTGACCACCGCATAGGCAGGGGGCAAGGGATCCGGCAGCGTGTGGTGATCCGTCACGATCACATCCACCCCTTGGGCTTGGGCCATGGCAATTTCGGTGGCATTGCCCATGCCGCAATCCACCGTCAGCATCACTTGACAGCCCTGGGCCAGCACCTGCTGCAGCCGTTGAGGGTTGAGGCCGTGCCCCTCGGTGCTGCGCAGCGGTATGGTGAACCGGACTCGGAAGCCCAAGGGTTGTAACGCCGAGAGGAGGAGACTGGTACTGGTGACACCATCGCAGTCGAAGTCCCCCCAAATGCACAGGGTCTCTCCCCTTTCCCGTGCTTGCAGCAGCCGCGCCACCGCCCGCTCCAGATCTGGCAGGGATCCCGGCGGGGTGGGGGAGTAGTGTTCGGGATCCACAAAGGCCCGCGCCTGCTCCCAAGTGTGCAGACCCCGCAGAGCCATCACCTTGGCCGCATACTTGCCGTATTCCCGGCTCAGCTCCAGATTGAACTGGGGGGGAGTGGGCAGCAGCTCCCAGCGGTGCGGAGTATCTTCGCGCCAGCCGTAGTCCATGCAAGCTAGGCCGACCCCTTGGCCGACAAGAGTAGAACTTCTCAGGAGCCTATCAAAAACGGCCCAGGGGGGAAATGGATCCCAGAGGAAAGGGCTGGGGATGATGGGCTACCTCTTGAACCCTACTGGCAGCAGTGAGAAGCCACACAGCAGGCGGAAGGGTGCTCGTGATTGTGGGTAGCACAGGCTTCGCTGCAGTAGAGTTGACCTTCGTAGCGATAGCCTTGGCTGCTCTCGAAGCTGCAGTTGCAGTGTTCACAGGCGCAACGGACAAGGGTGCTGGCAGACATGATTTTCTCTCCTTCTTTCTCGTTTTTTCCTAGGGATCCTTTTGCTTGAAGATCCGCGTCTCTACACCCTAGCGGTTGCTCGGCAACGATGCTGAAACAAGAATCAGACTCATTTGCGTCTATGGCCATTCCAAATCACGGCAACACTCCCCTCTCCCTTTGGAACAGAGGCTGGGGGTGAGAGCCCGGGAAATCTTCTCAGATGGATTTGACCGGTCTGTGCGCCCCTTTCATAGCCCTACCTGTGCCCCAGTTCCCGACGGATGCTCGCCGGATCCGGCTGAGGTTAAGAGAATCCCATAGCCCCCCGGCCCATCATTGACTATGATGCGGGCGTGAGGTGTGAATAAGTACCTAAACGATGGCAACCCAACGCATTTGCTTTGCTCAAGTCTCAGATGTCCACCTGATGCCCGAGACGGGGTGCCGCTGTTGGTGGATGTCGGATTCCCCTCGCCGCCAGTTGGAAGCAGCCGTTGCCCATCTCAACCAAGTGCCCGATCTGCGCTTTGTGGTGTTTACCGGAGATTTGGTGGATCAAGCGGATCCGGAGAGCTTTCACTCTTTCCAGGAGATTCTCGCCCAACTGCGGGTGCCCTATTACCTCAGCCTGGGCAACCACGATATCGACACCCTGGGGAGAAAGGGACGCTTCAACCGAGATCAGTTTATTCGTTGGTGCCAAAGCCAATTTCCCCTGTCCCCGGCTCCCACCGGTTACGTCGATTACAGCCTTTCCCCTCTGCCCGGGATCCGCTTGATTGCCCTCGACGCCAGCTTAGGACGCTTCCCTTTGCCTCAGGGCGTGCTACGCCCCTCCCAACTGCACTGGCTGGACGAACATCTGCAAACGGTGCCGGAAGAATGGCTGATCCTGCTGATCCATCAGCCGCCCTTCATTGCTCCCACCCAAATGGATGCGGTTTTGTTTCGCAAGTACCGGCTCCTCAGCGAACCAGCCTCGGCGCTACACGCTCTTCTGGCCCGTCATGGGCGGGTGGTGGCGGTGTTGAGTGGGCATCTGCATGTGCCGAAGGTGTATGTCCGCGATGGGATCCCTTACCTGACGGCACCTCCTCTGGTAGGGCCGGTTTCGGCTCTGCGGGTGTTTGAGCTGGACGTGAACCCACGGCGAGGGGTGTTGCGCTACCACTGGGTTAAGTTGCCGGAGTTGGATCCTAGCCCCCTCTGGCACGGCTTGGTAATGGGGATCCGACGGGATCGCTGGGGACAAATCCCGCTTCGGGCCAAGGGATCCCGCTCTCTCCCTCTGCCGGCTGCTGCTTGGTAATTAGAAACTCCTAAAGCTTGACCGAATTAGTGTAGATTTAGAAAGCAAAGATCGTGGAGTTCAGTGTCTTCCCCCCATGACGGAAAGCCTCTCTTCTTCTAGCCGCTGGGAGCTGGCGGCCCAAGCGCTGCGGGAGCAGTATCAGCCTCAAGTGGTATCTCTGAGGGAACGGTTTGAGCCTTTGTCGGCAAGCGACCTGCTGGCCTGGGCGGTTGAAGAATTTGGAAATGGGCTGGTGCTGGCCTGTAGCTTTGGCCCGGAAGACCTAGTGCTGATCGATCTACTCACGGCAATTAACCCTCATGTCCGCGCCTTTTTTCTGGACACCGATTTTCACTTCCCGGAAACCCTACAACTGCGGGAACAGGTGTTGGCCCGCTACCCCCACTTGCAACTGGAGATCTTCAAGCCCCTGCTCACCCCGGAAGAGCAGGCGGCCCAATATGGGCCAGAACTGTATCGCTCCGATCCTGACCTCTGCTGCAACATCCGCAAGGTAGAGCCCTTGAATCGTGCCCTGGCCGGTTGCACCACTTGGATCACGGGGATGCGTCGGGAGCAATCCCCCACCCGCGCCGATATCGGCAAGGTGCAGTGGGACGGCAAGCGCAACCGCCTCAAACTCAACCCGCTCGCCGACTGGACAACTGGCCAAGTTTGGAAATACATCCTCGCCCACGGGATCCCTTACAATCCCCTGCACGATCGCCACTACCCCAGCATCGGCTGCATCCACTGCACGGCACCTGTTGAGCCAGGGGCGGATCCCCGCTCTGGACGCTGGAAGGGCACAAGCAAGACTGAATGTGGCTTACACACCTAACCCATGACTGCTTTCCCTGTCCTTGAAGTGGCTCAGTTTGAAGTTACCGCTGGCTCGGAAGCTGCTTTTGAAGCCGCCATCGCTCAGGCTTTCATTTGTTTGCAACAGACCGACGGCTACCAAGGGCACCAACTGCAGCGCTGTCTGGAGCACCCTCAGCAATACCTACTGCTCGTTCAGTGGGGATCCCTGGAAGCCCATCTGGTCAACTTCCGCCAATCGGAAAACTTTGTCCGGTGGCGCGCCCTCATCGAACCCTACTTTGCTCGTCCACCCCAGGTGCTGCACTACCAGTTGCTGACGGGATCCCCTTTTTGATTCTGAAATAGCATACCCGTCCACTTTCCACCCAGGTTAATCCCAATGGGACGGGTTAGATGTGATATTATCGATTTCCGACCTTCAGGCAGATGCGCAGCGGCATCGCTCATGGGGGCTGTTAACTCAGTGGTAGAGTACCACCTTGACACGGTGGGAGCCGCTGGTTCAATTCCAGCACAGCCCATGTCCTTGACAGAAGCTCACAAGACTCTGCTCTGGGATCAGGTTACAGCGCGGGGCCGAGCCATCCCTTGCAGGTCTTGTGAAACTGGGGATCCCTTCCCGCCACCAGCTCTATTGGTAGATATGGGCCGCTTTTAACATGTGGTAAGTGATCAGCAATTGAGTCAAGGCCAGGGGGTAGCTCTGGAGCAGCTCGCCGGTGGTGCCGATCAACTGGCCGATGTTGGGGTTTCCCTCTAAGCTGCAGAACTTGCCCAGGTAAGGGATTTCCTTACAGAGCATCCGCTCCAATTCGATCACTTGGCTGGCCGTAGCGTGGGCGTCAATCTGCAAAACATCGACAGGCTTGCCCATATCCCGATCCAAGTCCAAACGAATGGCAGAGCCGAGGTGATTGTCGCGGGTATTGAGGATCTGCCAAAAATCTGGGTGAGGAATGGTGGGGCGCAGCACCAAGCGTGCATTCAGCAATACTTCGTCTTGGTTGGATCCCTCTTGGGGTGGGTAAAAGGTAACCACCACATCGGCCCATTGGCGCTGTGGACGAATAAAAGCTTCTGAGTCGGGTTCGCGCTTTTTTAGCTCTTCTCGAACTTGCTCTTCTGTGTATCCGCGCTTGCGGGTGTCCCGCTTAATCTTCCAGAGGGCGCGTAGATGTTCGGGGGGGGCCAAATAAACCTTGACATCGTAGCTATCCCGCATGCCACGGGTAAAGTAGCCCAGCAGCCCTTCGACAATCACGTATTTGTTGGGCTTGACGTACTCTGGGGGGTCAAAGGTGCCGGTGCTGTGGTTATAGACGGGCTTTAGGATCGGCTGGCCGGTGCGCAGGAGCGTCAGGTGTTGCTGAACGATATCCAGGTAGTTGCAGTCGGGATGGAGGGCTGTAATCCCCAGTTCAGCACGTTGTTTGCGGTCGTAGCGGTGGTAGTCGTCGGTGCAGATGACAGTAACGTTTTCTTCCCCCAAGACTTGGGCAATGCCACGGGTAAGGGTGGTTTTTCCGGCAGCACTATCGCCAACAATACCCAAAATAATCGGGCGCTGAGCCACGGATCCCTCTCCTGAATTGTGAACCTGGGGCAGAGAACTCGGACAACACCAACTGCTCAAACTTTGTTTCGACCTGCAGCCGCGAGCCAGAAACAGAGAGAGTGCTACGCACCGCTAGCGCCAGCACCACTCGGCCAACGAAGGTAAGTAAACATTATCCGCTCTGTGGGATATTGGGGCAAGCGAATGTTACAGTTCTTTCCAGCCATACCCACTCCAAGCCCGGGTAGGTATGCCCTTTGCCTGACAGGGATCCGCACCCAACTCCAGAGATCCCCACCGCAAGACTTAAAGATTGAATGCCCACAGCACCCCGACGTAAGGCCAGAGCGCTCTCACTCCATTGGCTAGTAGCTGGGAACCCGGTTGTATCGGCATTGCAGAGCAACATGTTGAACTCATCCACAGGCAACTCGCAAATTGCCCTGGATCCCTATACTGGGGTAGGAGCACTGGAAGGCATTGGAACAGCAAGGGTAGCATTAGGTCAGACTGCTAGAGGGGGAAGCAACCGATGGGATTGTTCGATCGGGTCAGCCGGATTATCAGATCCAACATTAACGCGCTGGTCAGCAGCGCCGAGGATCCGGAGAAAATCCTGAACCAGACCATTCAGGATATGTCCGAGGATCACTACCAAATGCGGCAAGCGGTTGCCCAGGCCATTGCTGCCCAGAAGCGGATAGAGCGGCAGTATGAGCAAGCGCAGCAGAGTGTTGACGAGTGGCAAAGACGTGCCGAGTTGGCTCTGCGCAACAACAACGAAGCCTTGGCTCGCGAAGCACTGGTGCGCAAGAAAACCTTTGCCGAGACTGCCCAGAGCCTGAAGCGGCAGTTGGATGAGCAGACCAAGCAGGTGGAGGTTCTCAAGGCCAACATGACCAAGCTGGAGAGCAAGATTGCTGAGGCCAAGACCAAGAAAGATATGCTGATTGCTCGGGCTCGCGCGGCCAAAGCTTCTCAACAAATCAACCAGGTCATCGGGCGGGTGGACGCCGCCAGTGCCTTTGCTGCTTTTGAGCGCATGGAAGAAAAGGTGAACTCCCTAGAAGCTCAATCGGCAGCAGTGGCAGAGCTGGCGGTGGACAATTTGGAAAACCAGTTTGCCGCTTTGGAGGCGGGTGGCTCGGATGTGGATCACGAGCTGCAGATACTCAAGGCGTCGATTCAGGGTCAGTTGCCCTCTGGGGAGGCAAAGTCCTCAGGCCGACCTTCCACCGCAAGTGAGAGCGAAGTCGATCTGGAGTTGGAAAATTTGCGCAAAGAGATTGACCAGCTCTAATAGGTGGAATGTTGCTCTTCCCTGGCTCTCAAGGCTCTCCTTGTTGCTGAGCTGAGTTTGGGCTGGGGGGTGGTAAGCTAGCCAACAAGGACTCTGACAGCCCCTCTGCTGGCCAGCAGGGCTAGATCTGTCAGTAAAGCGTTCTACCTCAAGTGGCGGGGATCCCCTTGGGGTAATTGGCCTGTGAAAGGGCCAGGGCCTGCTTCCAGCAGGGTTGGGGTTAGTTTACCTACGGTTTTGTGAGAGAACAAACGGAGATGACAACAGCGAGTATTAAGCCTCTCTTGGATGCCAAGCAACTGTTGCAGGCTTATGCATCTGGCCAACGGGATTTTTCTGGCTCCAACCTAAGCGGGGCGCAGTTGAGTGGCGCGAACTTGAAGGGCATCATCCTGCGAGATGCCGACTTGAGTGGGGCCGATTTGCGTGAGGCGGATTTGTCGGGAGCAGATCTCTCAGGAGCCGACCTGCGCGGAGCCAAGCTGCGACGGGTAAACCTGATTGGGGCTAAGTTGGTGAAGGCGGACTTGCGGGGGGCCAACCTCTACCGGGCCAAGTTACTCAGGGCTGACCTCAGCGAAGCCGAGCTGAGCCGGGCCGATCTGCGGATTGGGGCCGATCTCCGCGGAGCCATCATCACCAACACCCATTTTCGCGGTGCCCTCTACGACGAGTACACCAAGTTCCCGGATGGCTTTAACCCCACAGAGATGGGTATGTAGCCGGGGCTTCCCTTAGGGGATCAGGTTCTGCCACAGTTGGGCCATGCCTTCGGCAGCTGCCACAAAGGGTGGGTTGTGCAGGTCGGGCTTGTTGTAGCGCAAGGGATCCCCTGCCAGATCGGTAACCCTTCCCCCTGCCTGTTCCACGACACATTGGGCAGCGGCAGTATCCCATTCCATGGTGGGGCCGAAGCGAGGGTAGAGATGGGCGGATCCCTCGGCCACGAGGCAAAGCTTCAGGGCACTGCCCACAGATTTCACTTCCAGGGAGCCACAGCGCTGTTGTAGCTGCTCAAGAAATTGCTTCGTCTCCGGGTTGCTGTGGGAACGGCTGGCTACCACTTGTAAGGGTTCTTGGGCAGAGGGGCAGGCACGGATGGGCTGTTCGCAGAAGCGGAACGGAGTCCTTTCCCTCTTGTGGGCCCCCAGTTTTTGCGCAGCCGCGTAGGTGAGGCCCAGAGCTGGGGCATGGACGACTCCCAAGATGGGGATCCCTTCCTCAATGAGGGCGATGTTCACCGTAAACTGGCCGTTGCGCTGGATAAACTCGCGGGTGCCATCCAAGGGATCCACCAGCCAAAACCGCCCCCACTGTTGCCGCTCTGGGTAAGGGATCTCGCCCGATTCTTCCGACAGCACTGGGATCCCTGGGGTCAGGTCTTGCAAGCCTTGCAGGATCAGGTGGTGGGAAGTTAAGTCCGCCTCGGTGAGGGGGGAGCAGTCGGCTTTGTAGCTAACCTGGATCTGCTCCTGCCGTTCGCACAAGCGGGATGGAGTTCTATAGACCTCTAGAATGGCTTGCCCGGCTACTTCTGAGAGACGGCCTACGCGGGGCAAGAGATCGGCTAGGTCTTGCATGGGTAAACACTTCGAGGTTGAGAGTCGCTTTAGGTCAGGGTGAGATGCCTGGGCTATTGATCGCGCCAGCGGGACGGAGTCCTTGAAAAGCCTTTGGCCGCCTGCATTATTGCTCGGCAACGCTATTGCTATGCCTACAGCACCCTGACGGGAACCGCAACGCTATTGCTATGCCTACGGCACCCTGACGGGAACCGCAACGCTGACGCGAGGACGCGAGGACGCGACGACGCGACCAACGTTTTGGGTGTGGGCGCAGTCTTCTAGTTTGAATTGAAATGACTATAGCTGCTTCAGCGGGAGCCTTGAGATGAAAGCTGGGGAGACTTGGAGATGTTGGGTGGAGCCGGGAAAAGCTTGCTGCTAACATACCGCTTCAGGACAGACCAGGACAGACACAGCTAATGCGCTCGTACTAGGATGGTTAAGGTACGCAACCCATCTGAGGAGAGGATCCCAGCGATGTCAGCAACACAAGGCGGGCATTCTGCCCGATTGGGCCTGTGGCCCGCTTACGCAACTGGCCTGTGGCTGTCTAGGGCGGTGTTGCTGCTCTGTGTTTGCCTTAGCTTGGTGGTGTGTGCCTGTTCCGCAGGCTCTAACCTACGGGCCTACAGGGATCCCAGCGGGGCCTTTGCTTTTGCTTACCCCAATGGCATGGTGGCGGTCAATCTTGGGCCGGGGAAAGGACCGGTGGTACTCCTGCGCGACCTGGTGTATGAGACCGAGAACGTCAGCTTGATGATTGCCCCGTTTGACAAGGGGGAGACGATTGCCGATTTGGGCAGCCCGGATGAGGTGGGGCTGTTGGTGGCGGAGAGGATCATAGCTCCTGAGGGATCCGGTCGCTCGGCCAAGCTGTTGGCCACCGAAGCCTTTGAGCGGCAGGGGCACCCCTATTATCTGCTGGAATACCAAACCGACCTGGGATCCCAGCTTCGCCATGAGGTGGTGACGGTAACCGTGCGGCACCATCGCCTCTACACGCTGACGGCCTCTACCCAAGAATCCCGCTGGCCTCAGGTGCAGGCTGCTTTTAGGAACGTGGGCCATTCTCTGAATGTTTCCTAAAGTTTTTCCTTGAGGATTTTCTCAAGGGGTTGAACCGGGTTGGACGGACTTGGGTAGGTTAAGCTTGAGCCCTTTGAGGCTGAGTCATGGTCATTTCAGGTGGGGGTGAGAGGTCTGGGCTACTGAGAGCCTTGGTGTTCTGTGGGCTCGACGTTTTAGGTGTGGGTGCAGTGTCCTAGCTTGAATGGAAATGACCCTACCTACGGGCTCCAGCCGGCCCATCTGGTGCTAGAACGGTAGTGTTTTGAACCTGCGGAGATGGGATCCCCCCCTGTTGGGCTTGCTCTATGACCGTGTACGTGGTTCAGATCAGCGACCTGCATTTGTTTGCCAAGCCCCATCACCGGCTGCTGGGGGTGGACACAGAAGCCTCTTTTCTACAGGTGCAAAAGGCCATTGCTGCTTTGGATCCCTTGCCCGATCTGCTTCTGCTTACCGGAGATCTCTCTCAAGATGGTAGTGCAGCATCCTACGCCCGTTTGAGAACCCATTTGCAAACTCTCCCCATCGATACTTACTGGTTGGCGGGCAACCACGATCGCCTGCATACCATGAACCAAGAGCTCCACGCCGAGCGGCTATTTGGGGACAAGAGCTTCAGCCGGGAAAATTGGAGCTTTATTTTACTGAACTCCCTCGTGCCCGGCAAAGACAGCGGTTACCTGACGGATCGCACGCTGCTGTGGCTGAGACAGGAATTGCAACGGAGCAAAGCCGCCCAACACCATGTTTTGTTGGCCTTGCACCATCCCCCTTTTTCGGTGGATTCTGCCTGGCTGGATCAAAGCGCCCTGCAGCAGCCGGAGCGGTTGTTTGGGGTTCTGGACGAGTTCGACCACATCCGCCTTGTTGTATTCGGCCACATTCACCAAGACTTACATCACCGGCGGGAGGGGGTTGATTACTTGGCTTGTCCCTCAACCTGCGTGCAATTTCGTCCTAAGAGCCCCCAGTTTGGCCTGGAGGTGATTCCCCCTGCCCTGAGGCAGATACGGCTGGAGCGAGATGGCAGTTTCAAAACCCAGGTTCAACGGGTGGGAGCTGCTCTGCAACGCCCCAACCTAGCCCTGAAGGGATATTAGCAGCTCTCTTCCTCTTGAGCCTCTGCAGGGGGTAACCCGATGGCCTGCCCCAAACAAAGGCTGGCCCCCAGCAAGGCCAACCACCCCGGCACCACCGACAAGAGGGCCACCACGGCCACCAAGGTGTTGTTTCCCCCCTGCAAAAGGCTGTAGAGCAACATCGGCAGCGTGAGAACCCGCCCACCGCCGACGAAGAAGGTGAGCAAAAATTCGTTCCAAGAGATCAAAAAGGCAAATACCGCCCCAATGGCTGCTCCAGGGGCAATGAGGGGCAACGTCACCTGCCACCACACCTGCCAGGGATCCGCCCCCAAACAGCGGGCCTGCACCTCGTAGCCGCGGTCGAAACGGGCGAACACACTGCCCATCACCAAAGCCATGTAGGGAAGGGTCGGGATCAGATGCACCAGCACCACCCCCAGCAGGGTACCGTCCAGCCGCAGGCGAATCAGCACCCCTTGGATCCCCATCAATACGGCCAGAGGAGAGGTGATGACGGGCAACAGCAACAGCAGGCGCAGCCAGGCAGGCACGGGATGGGTGCCCAAAACTCGCCCTGCCGGGATCCCCACCCCCAGGGCCAGCAGGGTGGTGAACAGGGCAATTTGCAAGCTCTGGCCGAAGGCTGCCCAGAATTGGGATCCCCGTCCTGCGAACGGAAACAGCAGTTGCTGCCAACCGGCCAAGCTCCATGCCTGCGGCAGGGCATCGGGAAAATACCAGGCCCGCGTGAAGGCCCAAAGAGCCAGCACCCCAAAGGGCAAAGCCCAAAGGAGGGCCACTCCGGCCACCCCAAGGCGGAGCAGGGATCCCCCAATCCATCTGTGGATGTGGCGTCCTTTCACGGCCTTCTCCCAGGACTCCGTTCCGCTGATACGACCGGCAGTTGCCAAAGGGATCCCCTGGCCGCGAACAGCCCTGCCATCCAACTGACCACCGCTGCTGAGATGACCAACAGGATCACCCCCAGCGCCACCGCCTGCTGCCGCTGCTCTAGGTTAATGTGGATGAAACGCTGGTAGATCAAAACCGGCAAGGTGCGGGGGTAGGTGGGCCCCAAGAGCAAGGGAACCTCAAAAGCGCTGAAGACAAAACCGAAGATGAGGATCCCGGTGGCCAGCAGTCCTGGCCTGAGCAAGGGCAGCGTCACATGCCAAAACGTTTGGGTGGCAGAAGCTCCCAGCAGCCGGGCCTGTTGCTCCAGTTCCGATCCCATCCCGCGCAGCAGTGTTAGCGCCACCAAAGCAGCAAACGGGATCTCCTTCCAGAGCCAGTAGAGCAACACCCCCACGTAGCCACGGTCGTTCACCCACAAAGGAAAATCCTGATCCGAGGCAATCCAACCCAGTTGGAAGGCCAGCCGCGCCAGCCAACCGCTGGGCCCTAGCAACAGCAACATCCCCGTCACCCCCACCAAATGGGGAATTGGCAGTGTCAACTGGCCAAGCCAGATGGCCCACCCCCCCAGCCCCCGCAACAGCAGCGCCAGTCCCAGCCCCAAAACCAGCGCCAGCCCCGTCGCCAACAGAGCAATTCTGAGGCTGAGCAGCAGGGATCCCTGGACTTCCGCATCCCATAGCAGATCCCCATACCCCTGTAGAGTAAACTCCCTCTCACCCAAGCCGTAGAGGCCCACACTCTGAGCCAGGGCCAGCAGCAGCCCACCGCCGTAGAGCAGACCCACCAGCCCCAACGCCGGCAAAAGCGGCCCATACTGCTGGAATCTCTTGAGCCCCACCGGCCCTGATCCCTGTCCATTTAAGCTATTCATTGTATTCATTGAGCCAGCCCTAAAAGTTGCCTCACGAGGGAATTCAAGATGGGGGCAGATCCCTCCTTAAGAGAGGAAAGAGCAGTGAGTAGTGAGAGGAAGTATCCTCACCCCTCTTATTCCTCCACACCGCCAATGCGACCAACCCTTGGGATCTTTACATCTTTCTTATGGAGAGAACCCTAGACCAGATTAACCAACGCATTGCCAAGGGCCAGGTGCGGGTGTGGACGGCCCTAGAAGCCAAGGCCAAGTTGGCCACCTTGGGGCTCCAGGAAGCCTTTGAGCAGGTGGATGTGATCACCACCGGCACCTTTGAGCCAATGGAGTCTTCGGGAGCGATTGTGAACCTAGGCCATACGGATCCGCCTATTAAGATTCGTCAAGCTTGGCTAAACGGAGTACCGGCCTATGCTGGATTTGGCGCGGTGGATCTCTACTTGGGGGCAGCCCAACCCAGCGAGCAAGCGGATCAAGCCTACGGGGGCGGCCACGTTATTGCCGACCTGGTGGCGGGCAAGCGCGTCCATTTGCGGGCCATTGGCCAAGTAACCGATTGCTACCCCCGCGCCGACTACGAGACCACCCTGACCCGGGATCAGCTCAACCAGTTTTACCTGTTTAACCCCCGCAATGCCTACCAAAACTTCATCGTTGGGGTGAACGGCGGGGATCGGCCTTTGTACACCTACTTGGGCCTGTTGGAACCGCATCTGGGCAATGCCGTCTATTCCAACCCGGGAGAGCTGTCCCCCTTGTTGAACGATCCCCTTTTGCGGCGGGTAGGGATCGGCAGCCGCATCTTTTTGGGGGGTGGCATTGGCTACGTCGCCTGGGAGGGCACCCAGCACTTTCCTCTGCAAAAGCGATTGCCCAACCAAACCCCCATCGGCCCGGCGGCCACCCTGGCCCTGATTGGAGATGCCAAGCAAATGCAGGCGGAATGGGTGAGGGGCTGCTACTTCCGCAACTACGGCCCCAGCTTGATGTTGGGGGTCGGGATCCCCATCCCCATCCTTGCTCCTGCGGATTTGGAGGCCATTGCCATTCGGGATGAAGAACTGGTGGCACCGGTGATTGACTTTTCCATTCCCCGCCGGGTGCGGCCCACCTTTGGCTTGGTGAGCTACGCCCAACTCAAATCCGGCCAGATCACCCTCAATGGCCGCAAGGTTCGCACTGCTCCCCTGGCCAGCTTGCGCCGCTCCATGCAAGTTGCCGAAATCCTCAAACAGTGGATAGAAAGCGGCCAGTTCACCCTTACCCAACCCGTCGCCCCCCTACCCCTGGATCGGGAGTTTCTCTCCCAAAACCCTCTCACCTAAACGGATCCTAAATCCCCCTCTGCCAAACAGCCTCTCCAGAGGAAGAGACCAGCCCAATCCCAATTCGAGGCTGAGAAACGTTCAGGCTCGCTTCGGCAGTGACAGATCCGCCCCGGAATTGTGGGAAGAGCCAGGGAACCAAATTGACATTCTCCCTCGCCTACAGGCGAAGGATTCTCTCTCAGGTTGCAGGACAATTCCCACTTCCTGTTCGCGTTAGCGGTGCTTAGCACCCGCTACACCACCCTTGCGTAACAGTGGTGGGGGATGCCATAGCCCCAACTACTGGGATAAACTCCCAGATACTTGCTTGAGCTAACGTTGCGCCATACCCTAGCTGGCGGAACTCAGGGTAAGTTATAACAGAAAGCCGCCGTAAACGGCGGGGCTTGAAACCCAATTCTTAGGTCAGCAGGAATGGCGCAGTCGCCTGGCCAACCAACGGTGGATCTACTGCTGGCCGGGATCCCTTCCAAATCTGCAGTGGGATTGTTTTCTGGAGAGTTGCCGCTACCATTTTGAGCGTTGCCACCAGAAACTCCCCGGTGGGAAAAGAAGAGGGGGCCGCGTCCAAAGTGGGGGATAAGGTTATGTTCCAGCGTATTACTCTCGGCTCTGCTGTATTGGGATTGCTTCTGGCCATACCCGTCCTTCCCGGCCACGGGTTTGGAGAGCCTCGAGTCGTTCCCGATACCCCCTTCTACTTCGACAACCACCGCTTCGATCGCTACCCAGATGCGGTTGTGGTGCGGGTGGTGAGCGGCGACACCTTGGTGGTGCAAATTGAAGGGGAACAGAAGATGCGCCTGATCCGGTTGGCCGGGATCGAGGGCCTCAGCCCGGGAGAAAACCCCTTTTACCAGCAAGCTATTGAACTGATGCGAGAGCGCATCCTCTACCGCACCGTCAAGCTGGAAGGGGATAAGCTGCTGCGCAACGCAGATGCTACGGGCCTAGTGGAAGCCTATGTCTGGCTAGAAGGCCATCAGATAAACGCCATGTTGGTGCGCAACGGTCTGGCCCGCATCGTCCCCTACAGCCACAACATCAAGTACGACAGCTACTACGGTGGCCTACAAGAAAAAGCCCAGCAGGAGCGCCTTGGCATTTGGAGCCGTCTCTGAGTTAGTTTTAGACTGAACTCAGTTCTTCAGCAGAGAGGCAAGAGCTTCTCCCTTCTTACTTCTCTTCCCTTGCTTCTTCCCGGTTACGCTTAGCCTACATTGACGGTTGAACCCACTCCAGCTTCCGGGGATCCCAATCGCTGGTTGAGGCGGCTGCCTCTGGTGACCGGCCTTTTGGGCAGCGCCCTCTTGGTTATCAATCGACTGGCCTTCACGCCGGAATTGCTCACCAGCCAGTCCCGCTCAGATGCCTTGGGGATCCTCCTCAGCGCTGTTTTGATCTTGACCGGCCTGCTGTGGCAGCAGATCCAGCCTCTTCCGCCCCAAACAGCCCCCCTGCAGGGGATCCCCGGCTGCGATTGGCATCCCGATCTTTCCGAAAGTGAGAAACTGGAGCTGGCCTGGGCCTCCCACACCCTGCTTAGCACCACCGCCGCCCGCACCGTGGTGATCTGGGTGGAGGGGCGAACCCTCCTGCAGCGGGGGATCCTGGCCAACCCCGGCCAGATGCCCTCCATTCAGCCCAAGAGCGTTTTGCAGCGGGTTTTGCAAACGGGGCGACCCGTCTATCTGGTGGATCTCAAGCTGTTCCCGGCCCGCGCCGAGTTCAATGATCTGTTGCCCCCCGGATCCCAGGCCGTGCTGTGCCAGCCCATCGGCCAGAAAGGGTGCTTGATTTTGGGAAGCGATACCCCACGCAGCTTCAGCCGGCAGGAGCAAGCCTGGATTGCCGCCATTGCCGACAAGTTAGCGGCCCTATTTGGCTGAGGTTCGCCGCTCCCAACTGCCCTTCGCCGGGAGAGGGGCCGGGGGTGAGGTCTAGCAGCGCGGAGTGCTTGGGCTAGGCGGCGCTCTCCAAGCTCACCTGGAATACTTCGCTGAAGGCTTTTTCCACCTTGTAGCCCGAGTCGATGGTCTCCAGAGGATCCTTGCGCAGGCGGTGGCGCAAACACAGACTGATCACCCGACGAATATCGGCGACGGTGACCTCACTGCGCCCCTCTAGAGCCGCCAGGGCTTTGGCAGCCCGGTTGGTGACAATGTCTCCGCGCAACCCATCCACCTCCAAAGCCGCACATACTCCGGAGATCTTCAAGCGCAAATCGGGATCCACTGCCACGGTGGGCAAAAGATGTTGGGCTTTTTCGATGCGTTCCCGCAGGCGCTGCTGGGAATCGGCATACTTGGCCAAAAAAGCTTGGGGATCGGCGTCGAACTGACTGCGCTCCTCCACGATCCGCACCCGCAGGGCGGCATCTCGCACCGTTTCGATTTGGACAAACATGCCAAAGCGATCCAGCAGTTGAGGCCGCAATTCCCCCTCTTCCGGGTTGCCGGATCCCACCAGCACAAACCGAGCCGGGTGACGAATGGAAATGCCTTCCCGTTCCACGGTGTTCCAGCCTGAGGCCGCCGCATCCAGCAACACATCCACCAAGTGGTCATCCAGCAAGTTGACTTCATCCACGTAAAGGATGCCTCGATTGGCCTTGGCCAACAGCCCCGGCTCAAAAGCCTTCACCCCCTGAGCTAAGGCCCGCTCAATGTCGAGGGTGCCACACACCCGGTCTTCCGTTGCCCCCAAGGGCAGATCCACCATCGGCACCTGGATCCAAGTGCTTTCTGGCGTTTCCCCTGCTTGGAGCCGTTCCCACACTTGATCGCTCATCAAATCCCGCTGCCGTGGGTGGCTGTTGAAGGGATCCCCTTTCACCACCTCGATCTGGGGCAGCAGGTCGGCCAAAGCGCGGATGGTGGTGGATTTGCCCGTGCCGCGATCCCCCATGATTAGCACTCCGCCGATGCGCGGGTCGATCACGTTGAGGAGCAAGGCCAATTTCATCTCCTCTTGGCCAACAATGGCCGTAAACGGGAAAACCGGGCGACGTTCCAAATTCATAGGGGCGATAACCAGCGATTCATCCCCATTATCCCAGAGGCTACTCCCTTCTGGGTGTCGGATAGGCTGGAAAGGGACTGGAACCTGAAGACCGGTTTTCGGTCAAATAGATAAAGAAAGCTCAGTTGTCGGTGTGGGCGCAGCCCTGGTTTTCATGGGGAAGAGCAGATAGCATCGAAGCCTACAAGGTTCATCGGAGTCTTGAACCGGAGTAGAGCCAAAAGCCCACAAAAAGCATAGGCAACGTGAGCAACAGTTGGCGGGTGGGGAGACATCAGCAGTGTCAGGCAAAGCAGGTCGGAGACGGTGGATGGCATTCTCAATGCCAAGCGTGGCCCAAAAAGGGCTGGTGGGCCTGATCTGGGTTTGCACTTGGATCCCTGTGCTCACTGTCTCTCTCGCTGTGGCCCAAACCCCCACCACCACTGTGGTGTTGAGCGATGAGCAGGTGACGAGGTACGCCCGCATCGTTTTGGAGATGGAGCCCCACCGGCAAGAGGCCCAAAAGCGCTCCCAAGCCACGAACGACCCGGCCAGCAAAGATCAAATCCGGCGAGAATTCATCCGCACCGCGACCGAGATCATCACTCGCCACGGTATGACCGTGCCCGACTACAACCGCATTACGCTCTTGATCCGCTCCGAAGAGGGCAAAGCTTTGCAACAGCGCATTGAGGCCGAAATTCTCCGCCTACAGAGCGAGGATCCCCAACCGCCAGCTCGATAAAAGTGACTGGGGCCAGAGGATAAAGATAGGCTGGAAGCGGAAGTTGGTGTCCATCCAGTGGAGCGGGGGAAAAAGATGAACGAGCCCATGTCGCCGTCAGTGCGGGCGGCGGTCGAGCGGATGAAGTCTCGCTTGCGCCTGACTCGTCGCTTCGGGTTTTGGTTCCAGGCAATCTTGGGGGCGACGGCGCTGCTGCTGTGGTTTGGCTTTTTGATCGGCCAAAATACCGTTTACCGAGATGACTCGCTGGGGGCTATCATCGCCTTCTGGTTCACCTTGTTTACCTTGCTCACCCTGGCAGCCGGTCTATTCTTCAACTGGCGCTACTTGCTCCACGCCGAGCGCCGCTCCGCTTCTGCCGATGCCCTAAGCCAGTTGGATCTGCCCAAGCAGCTGCAGTTGGTCACCTATATTAGCCTCATTGGGGCCTTCCTCGCTCTGATTGGTATGGAAGCCCAAGTGGGCGAGCTGTTGGCGCGCCTGTTTTCCCGCACCCAGGCTAACCAGGTAACAGGAGTGCTGCTGCTGGCTGCCAATATCAACGTGACGTTTGCCCACTTCATCTGCTTGGCAGGGGTTCTCTGGATTACTGGTGTCCTCGACCGCGATCCCTAGCACTGGCTCCCTGTCCCAGCTTTGGGATTCATCGGCATTTGCGGGCATTTGCGTTGTTGCTTGTAACCCGTGGCGAGACGGCTTGCCGCTTTTGTGGATAGTCGTTTCAGTTCAGAGTGAGACACCTGGGCTACTGCGTTGCTCCGCAACGCTGACGCGACGACACGACGACGCGACCAACGTTTTAGGCGTGGGTGCAGTGTCCTAGTGGGAATTGAAATGACCCTAACTGGGCCAAACAAAAAGCCCCCAACTTAGGAGATGAGCTGGGGGAAGCACCTAAGCCTTGCCTGAGTTTTCTGCAGACTACCCAGGCTATTCAAACATCAGCTAGGCGTGATGGCTTTACTTAAAGCCCACTGCTGCCTGCCAGACAAAAGCCAGCAGGAAAAACAGAACAGGGATGATCGGCAAAATGTCGATCAGCGGGTCAAACAATTCATAGCCTTCCGGCAAACTGGCCAGGAGCACCATCGCTGACATAGCAACAAACCTCAGGGAAAAATGCGGCTGGAGAAACTGCTTCTTTCAGAATTGAAGTAAAGTTTAACATCATCAAGTAGAGATCCCGGCTAAGATTAAGAAACGTAAAGGAACTGGCGACCTAGAGAACGCCAATGTTGGAGAGACCCAAAACGACCCCCACCCCCAACAAATGGCCGAAGCTGGCAACCCCGATGACTTCCGGCCAGGTCATTCCCAGGACTGGCCCGGTCTCTGAGGCCACTCCAGAGGAAGATTTGAAGCTCAGGTAAGCCAGCCCTGTGCAGAGCAGAATGATCACGGCGCTCAGGGGGGACCAGGGGCTGGTTTGAGCGGTCAAAGCCAGCGGCGCGACAACAGGCATCATGGTTTTCGTCCTCAACTCAGGTTGACCGACCCTTAGATTACCGCTCCTGCTGAGCCCCGGATGGGATCCCCTGGCAATCTGCACATAATTGCAACAGAGGCGGCAACAAAACCTTACACGACAGCTTTTCTCTGGCTTCAGGGGCAGTTTGCCGTTCGCCGGGATCCTTCAGGAATCCTTGGCCGGGAGAGGAAAGTGCCCCTATGGCTGCAGTTGTGAGGAAAATAAGGCTTGGGCTGAGAAGCTGGGCAGGTCTCTGCCGTATACTAACGAAAGTTAACAAATTTATCTCTTCGATCCCTTTTTGGTGTGATGGCTTGGACGCGCTGCCTCGACCCATCCTCTCTGTCTGCACTGTGCGCACCTAAGGATGGCTGCCGATGACTGTTGCTGCTACTGCTGAATCGGCCCACAAACCTTTTGCATTGCCTCGCGAGCTGCTGGGGCCACCCTCGGAATTTTGGAATCCCACCTTGCTGATGTTTTTGGCTGCGGTGGCGCTTTCAGCCTCTTGCTTTGGCGGGTACGCCTTCTGGCACTGGCCCAAATGGATGGTGTTCTGGCTCAATTTTGTGGCCCTCTATGTTTTGGGCACGGTGATTCACGATGCTTCCCATGGCTCGGCCCACCGCAACCGCTTTCTGAACGAGGCACTCGGACACGGCTCTGCCCTGCTGCAGGGTTTTGTCTATCCCGTTTTTAAGCGGGTACACATGCAGCATCATGCCCACGTCAACCATCCTGAAGATGATCCCGATCACTACGTCTCGACAGGGGGGCCGCTGTGGCTGATCGCGCCGCGGTTTTTCTACCATGAGGTGTTTTTCTTCAAGCGGCAGCTCTGGCGGAAAGGTCGCTGGGATCTGCTGGAGTGGGGCTTGAGTCGGCTGGTGGTGATCCTGACCTTTGGGCTGGCCGGCTACTTCGGCTACACCGACTACATCATGAACTATTGGCTCCCCCCCGCTTTTATCATGGGATTTCTGCTAGGCTTGTTTTTTGACTACCTGCCCCATCGCCCTTTTCAATCCCAAGAGCGGTGGTACAACGCCCGCGTCTATCCGGGATGGCTGACCAACATTTTGCTCTTGGGGCAAAACTATCACTTAATCCACCATCTCTGGCCCTCTGTTCCCTGGTACAAATACCAGGCAGCATACTGGGCAGCCAAGCCTGAGCTGGACGCACGCAACTGCCAGCAAACGCTGGGGATCTGGGAGAAGGGAGAGTTTTGGGGCTTTTTGTACGATGCTCTGATCGGTCTGCACTGGCACAAGCCCACCTCAGCTCACCCCGCTGCAGCAGCCAATCCAGAATCAGAGGGATCCCCTGCGGATCCACAGCCCGGTTAGCATGGTTTGGCCAACACTGCAAGTCCCGCAGGTGCTGCTGTTTGTGGAGGCAGCCAGCTTGTTGCAAGACTCCAGTCAGGTTTTGTTGCAGGCCGGTCAGGCAACGGCGGATTTGCCAGAGTCCATTGCAGAAGCGCAAGCGCGAGCCGAAGCCCAGATGCAACTCCTTGGGATCCCGGCAGACTTGCGGGCACAGGTGCGAGGGATCCTCAGGCTGACCTCACCTCAAGAGGTGCTGGCCTACTTGCAGGACTTGCTGGACAGGGGATCCGGCCCGGATTTGGAAGCCTTTTTGGAGCAGGTGGGATCCACCTCTACGGTGCTGCGCTTCCCTCCCCTGTTGGTGGGGGCTGTGGCTCTGCAGGTGGTGCTGGAGCGGTTGGACTTTTCTCCAGAAGAGCGGGCTGTGGTGCAAGCCCAACAGGATCAATGGGAACAGGCCCTGGCGGAATTGGCTGCTCACCACAGAGTTTCCCCAGAGCCGCTCCGGGCTGCTGCTGAGACGGTGCTGCGGGCTGCTTCAGCAGAAGAGCTGCTGCAACTGGGGCAGGATCTCTTTCAAGATCTCCAAGATCTCGCTGCTGCTGATTCTGAGCCAGAAGCTGAGCCTCAGGTGGAATTGGCGGGGCCTCTGCTGTTCATGATGGTGGCGGATTACCTGCTGACGCAAACGGAGTATCCGCTTACGCCGGAGCAGCGGCTGGACTTGCAAACCAATCGCGCCGCGGCAGAAGCCCGCTACTTGGCCATGCAAAAGCTGGGCCGCATTGAAAACTTGGCGGAGCAGCAGGCTTATATTCAATCCTGGATCGACCAAGCTTCCGTACCGGATTTGCTACAGGCTTTGGATCGCTTTTTTGCGGCATCTGAACCCAACTCGTGAGGCTCAGGGATCGCCAAAGGTTCTGGATCCCCTATTCTGGAAGCAAAGGGATCCCACTTGAGGTGCGAAAGTGGACTGGGGCAGCCTGTTCTGGATTTTTCTGATCTTCAGCTCTTTGCAACCTCTGCTGAACCGTCGCGCCCAAGAGTTCCGGCGCTTGATGGCCATTCGGGAGTTGGAGCAAAAGCGGGGCAGCCGGGTGATTCTGCTCATTCACCGCCAGGAGTCAATCAGTTTTTTGGGGATCCCGGTTTCCCGCTACATCAGCATTGAGGACTCGGAACAGGTATTGCGGGCAATTCGCCTTACCCCACCCAATACTCCGATTGATTTGATCTTGCATACCCCCGGTGGCCTGGTGCTGGCTACAGAGCAAATTGCCCGTGCCTTGATCCGCCATCCGGCCAAAGTGACGGTGTTTGTGCCTCACTACGCCATGTCGGGGGGGACGATGCTGGCCCTGGCCGCCGATGAAATCGTCATGGATGCCAATGCAGTCCTGGGGCCGGTGGATCCACAGGTGGGGGGGTATGCTGCCGCCAGTATTCTGCAGGTGGTGGCTGATAAACCCATTGCCGAAATCGACGACCAAACCCTGATCCTGGCGGATCTGGCCCGCAAAGCGATGCAACAGGTGCAGAACTTCGTGCGGGATCTCTTGAAGGACGATGTGCCCAAGCGCAAAATTGCCCCCGAACGGATCGAGCCCCTCATCCAGTACCTAACCAGCGGACAAGTTACCCACGACTACCCGATCACCGCCGAAGAAGCTCAAAGGTTGGGCCTGCCGATTTCTACTGAGTTGCCACCCCAGATCTATGCCCTGATGGACTTGTACCCGCAGGCCACCATAGGCCGTCCTTCCGTACAGTACATCCCTGTTCCCTATGATCCCCGCCCCGCTCTGCCCAGAGGGGGCTCCCACTCTGGCCTAGGGTGAGCTTTTGGCGTAAGCTTCCATGGCTTCCAGGCGCAGCCCTCTGGCCCGGCGAAACAGCTCTTGTCCAGTGTGTAGGTGGCGGTCGTCGAAGTTCAGCGGGAAATACTTCAGCTCCTCTAGGGCATCTTCTAAGTGGTTGAGGGCGTAGTAGAGGCGAGAGGCCACTCCTCCCAAGCTGCTGGGATTGGGAAGGCGGCGAAAGATCTGCTGGGCTTGGGCCAGTTTCTGCACACACTCTTCCAGATAGTCAGCAAAAGACTGCAACAGGTCGGGATCAAAGGGATCCGCCGCCAAAGCATTCAACTGAGGCTTTAGGGAAGACAGCAAGGGCCCCAACACTCGGTTTAGAGGGGTGTAGACCTGTCGGATCCAGGCTGCACGGGCAAGGGCTTCGTGGCTGACGGTTTCACGGGGGGATCCCGTCGGCTGGGGGCGGGGTGAGGTGCGGCTGGAGTGCAGTTGCCGGTCGTATTCGCGGCGAGATTGGGGATCCTTGAGCACCGCGTAGGCAGCGTTGATCTGGCGGATGCGCTCAGCGGTGGCCCGATCTTTTTTGGCCAGCAGGCTGTCAGGATGGTGGTACTTAACCAAACGACGGTAGGCGGACTTGATCTCCTCCGCCGTCGCCCCCACGGAAACCCCCAAAACTTCGTAATGGGATCCCGCTCCCGATCCGCTCTCCATAATCCCTAGGCTTGCCGGAAAGAAAAGAAACTTCCACATTGTACCTGCAGCCTAGAATAAAGGTGAGCTTTCCGGTGCTGCCCCATGTCTTCCGCCTCGCCCCAGGGATCCCCCAACCCTTTCAGTGCCCTCTTGGGGGCCACCATTGCCGTCAGTCTGGGCTACGGTTTTTTTCAACTGCTGCTCTCGATGTTGGCCAAGTTGCCGCCAATCGATGTGGAGATTGGATCGTTGGCCCGTGGGATTAGCATTCTGGTGCGCTACCTGCTGGTCGGTTCCGTTTCCTTGATCGCGTTTATGTTTGCCCTGGTGGGGTTGGGGCTGGCGGCCTACTTTGTGCAATTGCTGGGAGAGCGGCTGACCTCCTCTCAGCGCTGAAGCTGGAAGTTATGCGACTTGGCACAACCTTTGGCCGACGCGTTGGGCGTTTGTGATGAGCCGAACTTGCCAGCAGCTTCTCAGCGCAACACCACCCTGGGGGAGAGCAACAAAGTCAGGGATCCCTGGCGGTAGTCAATCCGGCCTTCCGCAAAGCGCACTTGGGCTAGGCCCGCTTTTTTGAGGGTAATCGCATCAGCATGGGCCGGGTTCAGCCCAATGGCCGTTTGCACCCACAGGCTCAGATCCGGCTGGTGACCGACCAGAGCCAAAGACGCCAGAGGTTCCCGCTCTGCTTGCCAGCGCACCAAGTCAGCAAAACTGCCCCCCGGAGCCAGCGGCTCAAACACCTCCACAGCTTCGGCCAGGTTCTCCTCCCAAAAGATCTCAGCCGTCTGTCGAGCCCTCACCAGGGGACTGGTGAGCAGGAGATCCCATCTCCAGCCCATGTTCTTGAGCTGGCGGGCAACCTTGCGGCAGCGCTTGCGACCTTCGTCTGTAAGAGCCCGGAAGGCATCCTCGACTTCTGGCCGGGGTTCCTCGGCTATACCGTGGCGAATAAAATCTACCGCCAATTCCTGCCGGGCAGCCTGCTTTTCTGCCGCCCCCTGATGGTGCTCCGCGCTGCTAACGCGAACGCTCTCCTGTTGTCCAGACCCAGAGACCATAGAACTCCAAAAACTCTGTCCTGCCAGCGCGAACGGCACTGTTAAGTAAACCTTGGAATCACTGTAACTCTCCCAGAATACTGTGCTCTGTCGGGAGAAAAGCCCGCTCCCTCTACAGCAGCACTTCCGCAACAAAACCAGCAGTCATGAAGAAGACGAGGGGTTGTGCAGGCGCTGGCTGACCAAGCTGCGCCCCTCCTGGGTGTAGAGCTTCCAGTAATTCCAGTAGTTGCCGAACACGGACTTCACATAGCCCCGGGTTTCAGGGAAGGGAATCTGCTCCACAAACACATCCGGATCCTCAAAGCCAAAGCGGTTTAGCCATCTGGCCACGTTGCCGGGGCCACCGTTGTAGCTGGCCAAGGCCAGCAAGGTGTTGTCTTGATAGGTGCGGTGGGTGTAGTCGAAGTACCAGGATCCCAGGTAGAGATTGTCGGCAGGGTTGGTGAGGCTGTACTGGGCCAGGCCGATCTGCTGGGCAATCCAGCGCCCAGTAGCAGGCATTACCTGCATCAAGCCCAAAGCCCCCGAGGCCGAGACGATCTCCGGCTCAAAGCGGGATTCCTGCCGGATCAAAGCCGCCACCATCAAGGGATTGAGGTTGAATTGCCGTGACCAGCGGGCCATACCGGGTTGGGCGTAGGGATCCCTGCTCCAGGAATTGTCCGGGCTGGCATAGTAGTGCAACGGATAGATGGCCTGCCAGAAATCTTGGCGCTGCCTCAACATCTCCAGCAGGGGATCCGGCTCTTCGCTGAAGCGCAAAGCAGCCACCTGGTTAATGCCCCGCAGGTGCTCTCCGGCGCTGTTGCGCAAAATGCCCGTGACAAAGCGCTCGGCAACGCCCATCTGGCGGGGATCCCGCTGCACGGGAGTTTCGCCCTGCCAGCGTTCCCAGGCCAGTTGGCTGGCTCCCATCAAATGCAGGGCTTGCGTGGCCGCAGAGACCCCTGGCAACGGTTGGCGCACTGGCTGAAAATCCACCTCAACCCTTTTGCGCCCGCTGTAGAAATCTCCCACCGGCCAGCCCAGTTGCACTGCCGACCGCCAGCCGTAGTAGGTGTGGGGAAACTGCCGCAGCACCTGCCGATAGGTCTGCCGAGCCGCAGTGATATCCCCCTGCTGTTCCTGCCATTTGCCTGCCCAGTAGAGCAGTTGTGCTCCCATTTCCGTATCTCGCTGGGCAGATCCGATCTGTTGGGCCAGGGCGATGGCTTGGCTGAAATTGCCCGCTTGCGCTTGGCTCCAGGCCACTGTCCAGGCAGCGTTGGCTGCAGCTTCGCTGGCCGGAAAGCGATCCCAAAGGGCTTGCCGGGTGGCTTGGGCCGATTGGGGGCTGGCGTTGCGATCGTAGAGCTGGCTGAGGCTGAGCAACGCCTCTGGAGCTTCTTTGTCCGAGCCGGATCCCACCTGTCGAAGAAGTTCAATCGCCGTCGGCAGGTCACTCAGTTCCGCCAAACGGCGACGGGTGAGGGAAGCCTCTGGCCCATCGGGAAACTGTGCCAGCAGCGCTTGGTAAGCCGCTCTGGCCTGAGGAAACTCCCGCGAGATTTGGTGGCTGCGGCCCCAGCGGTAGAGATTCTGAGAGGTGGCGGGGGCACGCCCATAGGCCCGGGCAGCTTTGCCGTACTCCCGTTGCTCCCAGTAGGCATCGGCGAGGATCTGCCAGTCGGAAGCCGTGAGGGATCCCTCTTGAGCCTGCCGCCAGCGATCCAGCAAGGGCGTTAATCCAGGGGTTTGCGGGTGATGTTGGGCCAAATCCCGCAGCAGGTCATAGCGGTCGGGATCCAGCTCCAGCAAATGCTTGAGGGCACGTCCGGTCAGCGGATGGGTGGGAAATTGCTGCCGCAGCCGATCCACCTGGCCCATCCCCCAGAGGGCATAGGCAGCGACAGGACTGTGGGGATATTCCTGCAAAATCTTAGGCCACCAGATCCCTTGGGCTGTTTCCTTATCCTGCAACTGTTCATAGGCTTGGGCCCTGAGCTTCCAAATCTCTTCCCTCAAAACCGGTAGGCTCTCTTCCAGCCCTTGCAAATCCTTCAAGGCAGATCCCGCTTGGCCCGCTTGCAGCGCTGCATAGGCCCGCAGAAAGGCTGTTGTGGAAGTCTGGGGCAGTTGCGCCGGATCCCTGCCTTCTGGCGCAGAGGCCACCTCCGCGGTTCCTGCCCAGGATGAGGTGTAGAATCCCCAGACGGCCCCACCCAGAGCCGCTCCTGCTGCCAGCACACCGGCAACCCATCTTATCCAGCGTCGTTTGCTGCCTGTCGGGATCCCCATGCTTTGCCTCCTCACCACCTCTGAACTACGATACTCAACCCGACTGCGTTGAGCCACCGGACGACTCGATACTTGCAACATGGCTGGAGAGCTCACCCAGCAAGCGGTCGCCGCGCATTGTGGCCAGGCGATAGGCAGGGAGAGATGCAAGGATTTCTTCAAACTTCAAACGGCGGTGAAACGGCTCATTTCCCCAATTGCGCTGTCGGGCTTTCGCTGCGGTACACCTTGGCCCCGACACTGCGCAGCTTTTCGTCAATGGCTTCGTAGCCCCGGTCGATGTAATGTAATCCGTGGATCGTGGAGCAGCCTTCAGCCGCCAGGCCAGCCAACACCAGAGCTGCACCCGCCCGCAGGTCAGTAGCCACCACCGGAGCACCGGAAAGGGACGGCACCCCTCGGATCAGAGCCACTTGGTTCTTTAGGCGAATATCGGCTCCCATGCGGTTCAGCTCGGGAATGTGGTGCATGCGGTTTTCAAACACCGTCTCCTCAATGGTGCAACTGCCCTCGCTCAAGGCAGCCAAAGCCATGATTGGCGCCTGCACATCGGTGGGGAAACCGGGATAGGGCAGCGTTTGAATATCGGTTGCCCGACAGAGCCAGCCCGAGCTCAGTTGAGCCGGGGCAATGCGCAGCCGGTTTGGGCCTTCTTCTTCCACCCGCAGCCCCATTGCTTGCAACTTGGCGATCACCGCCCGCAGATGATCGGGAATAACAGGGCCAACCGTGAGGTGAGAGCGGGTAATGGCCCCGGCAATGAGATAAGTGCTGGCCTCGATGCGGTCGGGAATGACCGTGTACTCCGTTCCATGCAAGCGGGGCACCCCTACCACCACTACTGTGTTGGTGCCAACACCGCGAATGCGAGCCCCCATGGCCTGACAAAAACGAGCCAGATCTGCCACCTCCGGCTCTTGGGCGGCGTTCTCAATCACCGTTTCCCCATCCGCCAGCGTAGCGGCCATCATCAAGGTCTCGGTGGCACCGACGCTGGGATAGTCCAAGTAAATACGGGTTCCCAACAGTTTACGGGCATAGGCGTGAACCACCCCATGCTCAATTTGTACCGTCGCCCCTAGGGCCTGTAGACCCCGCACATGCAGATCCACGGGACGAGACCCAATTGCACAGCCGCCGGGCAAGGGAACTCTGGCCACCCCCAGCCGCGCCAATAGAGGTCCTATGATGAAAAAACTGGCCCGCAACTGGCTGACCCATTCATAGGGAGCTTGAGAAGTTTTCAGGGAGCTGGCATCCAGGTCAAGGGTATTGCCGACATGGGAAACCTTAACTCCCAGCGTGGCCAGGATCTGCCCCATGCGTTCAATGTCCAGCAGACGCGGCACGTTGTGGATTCGACAGGCCTCAGGAGCCAAGATAGCCCCGGCCATCAGCGCCAAGGCAGAATTTTTTGCCCCGCCAATGGGGATGTGGCCACTTAGGGTCTGCTTGCCGGTTATCTGCAGCACCGGCCCCATCATCTCAGGTGAGGGTGCAATTCCGGTCAAGCCTGGCGAAGATCCCAAGGACTCTGTCCTGCCAACCTGCTGCGACTTTGCGCCGTGCGGAGCACGATCAGTGAAGTCTCTCAATCTTCCTCCTCACCTAACAAAAAATACACAAAAATACACACAGGAATGATGGCCGCTTTCCAGGAAATACTCTGGAGAGAGAGGCAGCCAGATGGGCAAGCAGAAACTCGGTAGAGGAAGGAAGAGAAGTACTGCCGGCTCTGCCCTTATCTTACCCAAGTTCCTGGTTTGCGGCAGTAGTTCCAGGAACTCGGCCAAAGGGATCTGTCCTGCCGGCGCAGACAAAACCCAAGCCTCATATCCTCCGGACCTCTGGGAGCACCCCTGAGCGCGCTGAGGAAAGCTGACCAATCTCTGCGCATCCAAAGATAATTAGACTAAGTAAGATGCCCTGCGCTAGAGGTTAGGTTGAGGAGTGGGGATGAGCCTCAGCCTACTGCCAAAGTGGGGAGGGTAGCTGAGCAAGGGATCCCTGCTGCTTTTTGAGAAAGATCGTCTTCAGCAGACGTGAATTCTCAGCATAGCCTCATGGGGTTTGGCCCAGCAGCAAAAAGCAGTATGATACTCATGAGAAGCACTTGCAATAACGATGGGAGACAGCCGATGATCGCCACTCAAGTCTCTGCCCAAGAGTTGTTTCGGGCCGCCTATGAAAACCGCTACACCTGGGATCCCGCTTTCCCGGGCTACAGCGCCGAGGTCACCTATTGGGATGGGGAGCGCACATTCATTGGGCAGGTGCGAGTGGGGGCAGACCTAAAGGCCACCGTTACGGGCGTAGAAGATGAGGAAGCTCGAAAAGCCATTCACAACCAACTCTGGGAGATTGCCATTCACCGGGTGCGCCGCAGCTTCGACGAGACCCATGGGAACAACACCTTCCGCTATGGCCAAACCCTGCCCGATGGCACAGTAGAGATCCTGGTGGGGGGCAGAGCCGAAGGGGATCGCTACCACGTGCGCGATAACCAGGTTACCATGGTGCATCGGCATATCCACGGGGTGGTGGTTACCATCCACACCTTCAGCAGCCACGATACCGGCGAAGGCTATCTTTCCCACCGCTACGATTCCGTCTATCACGATCCCCAAACGGGCGAGCAAAAGGGCGGGCGCAGCCAATTCGAGGATTTGTACACAAAAGTGGGCAAGTATTACATCCTCTCAGAGCGGCGTATCCAGACGGAGACAGAAACCGGCCCCGTGGAGAAGCGCTTCACCTTCAGCAACTTGACCTTGCTGGACACTGGGGCGTGAGCGACCCGGCATTGACCCCAGCAGGGTAGGGAGCTGACTCTCCCGTTCGTCACTGTTGGGCAGCTACCGGGAGGCTGAGTTCACGCCCTTCTTGGCAGCCAAGCCCTTCTCGATAACGGGAAAGCCAATCTGTAGGCTTTCAAGCTTTGTTGCGGAACGATCCTCCCGGTTAGAAAAAGCAAGAGAGCCTGAGCTATGCTTTGAATATTCTCCCGCCTGCGATTGGCATGGACAACACCACAGCAAGACCCGACCCGGATTCCGAAGCCCCCATTGGTGCCCCTGAACTGATCATTCGCCCCGCCCAACTGGGGGATCTGGAGGCTGTGGAAGAGATTTTGGCTCAAGCCTTTGATGAAGAGTACGGCAGCCGCTCGGTGGATATTCGTCGCCAAGTGCGGCGGTTGCGCCAGTGGTATGGGCCCCTGAAAACCCTGACCCTGTTTCCCAATCGCTTTCAGCACATGTTTACGGTGCATGTGGCGGAGCTGGAGGGCAAGATTCAGGGAGTGATTCAGGTTTCCCCCTTCAACCATTCCCGCAGCACCTGGCGGGTCGACCATATCGCGGTGGCGCCCTCTGCCCAGCGCCAGGGGGTGGGATCCCGGCTGCTCAAGCACTGCATGGAGCACTTTCGGGAAGCTCGCACCTGGATCCTGGAGGTGAACATCCACAACAAGGGAGCAATGGCGCTCTATCGACGCAACGGCTTCCAACCCTTGGCCCAGATCACCTACTGGTCGGTTCCAGCCGATATTCTGGCGGCCCTCAGCCGGCACGAGCCCAAATTGCCCAACCTGGTGCCGGTGACCAATCGGGATGCCTACGCCATCTACCAACTGGATACGGGATCCATGCCCGCCAATGTGCGCCAGGTGTACGACCGCGAGGTGAACGATTTTCGCACCAACCCACTGGATTGGCTCTTGGAGCAGGCCAAATGCGCCATCAGCCAGACGGAACGGGTGGAAGTGTGTGTTTATGAGCCCGAACGCAAAACCGCCATCGGTTACTTCAACTTGAAGTTGGATCGCACCGGGCAGCAACCTCATGTGGCCAAACTCACGGTTCACCCCGCCTACACTTGGCTCTACCCCGAACTCATGGCCAAGATGGCCCAGCTTACCCAGGCTCATCCGTCGCAATCTCTGGCCTTGGCCTCCACCGATTACCAGCCGGAACGGGAGGAGTTCTTGCTCAAGCTGGGGGCTCGAGATGTGGAGCGGACGTTGCTGATGTCTCGCTCGGTGTGGCACAAAATCCGCGAAAGCCGCTTCTTTAGCTGGGATAGCGCCTATCTCAACGCGGTGTTGCGGGGATTGCAGGTGAAGCAGCCGGTGCCGGAGCGGTTTGAGGGGCCACCGGAAGGCTGGCTGGAGCACCACTTTCATCCCATTAGCCCAACTGAGCCGGATCCCAGCTCTGGTCGCGCTAGCAGTGCGGAGTCCTCACCAAGGCACTCCAGAGACTCCCAATCTGAGGCTTCTCCACCCCCTAGCTGATCGCGTCAGGGAGAGATAAGTCCCAATCCCGGCTTGCTTGCACCTTGCGAAAAACGGATGAAAGACCTGAAGGGCAATTCTACTGCGGATCCCTCTTGGCGGGCGCTGATTCAGGCGGCACTGCACCGTAACCGTAGCGATCCCGGTGTGCGGTATTTGCAATTGGCCACGGTGGATCCCCAGGGGCATCCGCGCAACCGCACGGTGGTTTTCCGGGGGTTTTTGGGCGATACCGATCGCATTCAATTGGCGGTGGATAGTCGTAGCGAGAAGATTCGACAAATTGCCCACTGCTCCCAGGCTCAGATCTGCTGGTATTTCTGCAAAACCCGCGAACAATTCCGCATTGCCGGCACCCTTGAGGCCATCGCCGCCGATCATCCGGATCCCCAAGCTCAGCGCCAGCGGCAGCAGTTGTGGCAACAGATATCGGAAAAAGGACGGCTTCTCTGGTTTTGGCCGGAACCCAAGGGGCCGCTTGCCCCGCCAGAGGCTTTTATCCAGGAGTTGCCGAAAGAGAAAGATCCGCAGCCTCCGCAGACTTTTGTGGCCTTACTGCTGGAGCCAACGGAGGTGGATCACTTGCAGCTTAAGGGGGATCAGATCTATCCCCAATTGCGGACGGTGTACGAACGCACCCCCCAAGGGTGGCAGCGTCGGGCCGTGAATCCCTGAAAGGGATCCAAACTGGTTTCAGCCTGGTCTGGGGTGGGGGATCCCTTGTTTCTTGAGGTCCTCGGAAAGCCCAAAGAACAGAGGAATGAACGTGGTGACATACTCCCGCTCTCATGCTGAAGCAAAGCGCTACGCGCCGCTAAAGCGAGAGGGGGCGGAGCTTCCCGGCGGTGTAGCTAACGTAACTGAACAATCCTGTTCTGCACGGTGGGGGCGTTGCCCTTGGATGGAACTCTGTACGCATGTGCCTGGTCTATTGGTGGTAGGGCAGCGGTTGATGCCTTTCTTCTAATCGACACGTGTTACTTTAGCTTGCAGTGGTCAGCTTGCAGTGGTCTCGATGTGCGTCTTGATCTGCTCATTTGCTCAGGCTGTTGCCTCTCTTTTTGCCGGGGGGCCATCGATGAACAGGGCTTTGAGGGGCAAGGGATCCCTAGTGTTGTCTGCCGCTCTGGTTGGGGTAGGGGTTCTCGTGCAGGGATTGAGGGCACAGACTCTGGAGAAATCGATGCTGCAAGCCCTGGAGGATTCCGCTGAGGGGAATGTTATCCCTGTTCTGCACTCAGAACCTGCCTTGCCCCCCCAGGCTACCCCTACCTCTGCCCGTACGGGACCCTTTCGGGTCGGCAATCGCACGCCCCATCCGGTTCGGCTGGTGATCTTGATGCGCAGCGGCGAACGGATGATCCATCCAGAGACGGCCCACTGGGATTTTGCACCTGGAGAAGGGGGCAGCGAAGGATTGCTGCTGAGCTTGGGAGAAGAACCGCTGCAAATCGGCCCCGGAGACATTGTGGTGGCTTTCGCCCTGGATGGAACCCGTCGCTATTGGGGGCCAAATGTCGTGGGAGAGTCTCTGGCCCCGTTTTGGGATGGGGAGAGCGGCTCCTGGTCGATGATCCTGCAGCCTTAGATGCTTTTGTACTGCATAGAACATCTTGTGGTTTTTGACATACTCCCTACCCTAAAGGGCAGGGACTCTTGACGCTTCAACAACCGCTGCTGGCAAGCCAGGCTTACGCAGTCTCCACGTCCGTTTTAGTGCTACGCACCGCTAACGCGAAAGCGTCGGGCGCTCGCCTCGGCGGCGCGGAGCGCTTTGCCCC
>Ga0209479_1000326_pt1 | contig 83047 bp, 82 predicted proteins | sample DewCreD2012metaG_2_FD_184112 | JGI IMG/M metagenome (GOLD analysis project Ga0209479, IMG submission 184112) | Hot spring sediment bacterial and archeal communities from British Columbia, Canada, to study Microbial Dark Matter (Phase II) - Dewar... ...
TGTGCATCATGCCTTGATATTCTATATTAATGGCAGTAGCTACAGGGTAAAGGATAAGCTAAAGAGGGTTAATTAGAGGGGTCAATTTTATTTGCACATAAGGGGTCAAATCTCTTGACTATCAACACTGTTGACATTGGAAACAAAGGAGAGGCATTCTTAGCAGCTTTTTTTAGGTGTTCACGCTACATGGAAGAAAGCATCTATTATTGAATGCACTGCTAATGTAAGTGAGTATGGCAATCAGGCTCGTGTTCGTGTTAATTTTCAATTAAAAGTTTTAGACAATAAAGGCGGAATTAGAGAAGTTAAACAAATTGATGAGGAGAAATATTACCAGGATTTCTTTTCAAAAGTAGATAAGGGTATTTTTATCCAAAAGGAAAAGTTATAATTAAACAGCGAACAAGGAGGTGTAAAATGTCTATACGAACATTTACAGCAGTTCTTTATAAAGAAGACGATTTATATGTCGCAGAATGTCCAGAGGTTGGCACTGTAAGTCAGGGATATACAATAGAGGAGGCAATTGCAAACCTTAAGGAAGCTACCGAGTTATATCTTGAGGAGTTTTCTTTAGAAGAGATTTCAAAACCCATGATGACTACATTTGAGGCAATCGTTAATCCATAAAAAGAATCCCTGGAGAGGAAGCAATAAGAAGATTAGAAAAACTTGGCTTTCAACGAGTGCGTCAACGTGGCAGTCATGTTATTTTGAAAAAACAAACTTCCGAGGGCGAAATTGGTTGTGTTGTTCCCTTGCATAGAGAGTTAGCAATTGGGACTTTGCGTGGTATTTTAAAGCAAGCAAAACTGAGCGTTGAAGAATTTATGAAGGATTGAGATAAAAACTTTGCCCACAACTTCCGCTAACAGCGGCACAAACGGAAAACTCTACAAACCTGACGGCTTCGTCTGTGCCGCAGACGTTAGGCGAAATTGCCCTTAATGGAAAAACATGAAAACGTTTGGTATTTAATATCTTCGTTCCTTTATCCTAATTATTTCTTCCAAGATAAGTTATGAGACATACCATGAGGAAAAGGGTCTGGATCAATAAAAGGCCACTTTTCGCTTTTATCCTCATCGCCTTAATCATAAGTGGAAGTACGCTATGGACCTTAAGTGGAGGAGACCCTAATGGAGAGTGGGTTCTTGTCACAGAGGTGGTTGATGGCGATACTATCTATGTAGGACGCGGATGGAGGTCTACTAAGGTGCGTCTTATCGGTGTTGATACTCCTGAAACGGTTCATCCAGAAAAACCTGTCGAGTTTTTTGGTCCCGAGGCCTCGGAGTTTACTAAGAAGAAACTGGATGGGAAAAAGGTGCGTCTTGAAAGTGAGCCTTCTAACCAGTATGATGCCTACGGACGCCTGCTTGCCTATGTATTACTTCTGGATGGTACCCATTTCAATGCTGAACTTATCAAACAAGGATATGCTCGTGTTATTGCTCCTTTTCCGTTCCATCGCTATGAGGAGTTTCGCAGCTATGAACGAGAGGCTCGGGTAAAAAGGTTGGGCCTTTGGGCTGGAAAGGATATTTGTAAAGAGATCATTGGTAACAAGCGGTCGAAGATATATCGCATTCCTGGTGATGCTGGCTGTGGTCGGATAAAAGAAGAAAACCGTGTCTACTTTGATACGGAAGAGGAAGCAATAAAAGCTGGATACAGACGAGCGAAGAAATGAGAGTTTCTAATCGTTACTTGCAATTGCGGGCAGAGGACAATAACAAGAAAGAAAGGAGGCTAATTATGGCTGAATTAGTGGCTACGGGAAAAACGACGCTCCCAGGAGAAGAAGTAATTATAGCAAAATAAGGACAGCGACCATTAAGAAGAATTCGCCCGCAACGGACAGATAACTATTTTTATCTATTTGGCGATTTGTTATTACAAAACATATAGAAAGGAGGCCGAAAGATGAGTGCATATAAGTTTTCAGTGGTGATTGAAAAGGACATTAATGGCTATTTTGCTTTTTGCCCTGAACTTCAGGGTTGCTACACACAGGGCGACACTTATGAAGAGGTTCAAAAATTAAAAAATTAGGGACACATCCCATATTTCTATAGGCGGAAAAAATTAGGGATGTGCCCCCATATTTTATATTTAAAAGGGACAGAATATCGCTGAGGCTAAGAAAGAAGAAACCTTTTCGCTCGAATTGGACAAAAGAGAATTCAGATGGAGATTGCCATTGGGCTCGCTTCTTCCGCCAAAGATATGTCCGACTTGCGGAGAGAAGTTAAGTGAGGCTTATAAATTCTGCCCTTGGGATGGAACCAAACTATCAGAGACGAAGAAGAAAGAATTTTACTTAAATTTACATGAATGAAGGCGAACGATGCCTAACACGGTGTAAAAGATTACGCTTCGCTTGTCCAAATTTTGCTTACACAGAACTTCTTTTCCGCCTGTTGGAAAAGGAAGGGAAAGGAGGGTTCACAATTGAAATCGCCAGTAAAATGCTATAATAGGCCATGAATGAAGTTCTTTTCAGAAAACTTGAAAGACTAAAAGAGGAAGTACTGTATTTAGAGACGAACAGGACAAAATTTTTAAAGAATCTGAAAACATCTATTGAGACAAGAAAGATAACAGAACGATCTGTTTATCTCTGCACAGAAATTACCCTTGTCATTGCGGATATGGTTATTGCTATGAAGGGACTTCCAAAACCATCAACTTATAGCGATTCCATATATAAACTTGGTGATTATAAAATTATTCCAAAAAGTTTTACCAGGAAATTTGTTTATATTGCTGGATTGAGAAATTTTCTTGCTCACGACTACGAAATAGATACAAGTAATGATTTGATAAGATTTTTAAAATCAGGACTGAGTGATATTATAAGGATTCATTAACTATATCGGAAAGCTATGAGTGATAAAACAAAAAAAATAACAAGGATACTGAAGGGAAATCCTGCTGTTGAATTTGCCTATTTATTTGGCTCTATAGCAAAAGGTACCGGAGGTGAAAAAAGCGATTGGGATATTGCGATTTTTTTTAAAAAGGACCCTCAAAGACTTCCTCAATGGACTACATTTTATCTCGCCTCTGAAATATCAAGGGAGATAGGCAAGGAGGTTCAAATTACATCTTTGAACAATCTTGATTCACCTGTTTTCCTATTTCAGATAATAAATGACGGGATTCTGCTTGTTGATAACAATACTGAAAGGCGAATCTTATTTGAAGCTCAAGTCTTGTCAAAATATCATGACTGGCATTACTTCCTCAAAAGACACATGGGCATATAAACTACTGCTAAAAAATCTCCCCTTTTGCCTTCGGAATGACTCCTGCCTCCTCAGCCCTTAAAAGAAGCTCTCTTACAGCCTTTTCTCCGTCCTCACCAATATCAATAGAATAATCGTTAACATATAGAGCTATATGCTGACTGAGGACTTCATCTGAGAGCTCTTGTGAGTGCTGTTTTATATAATTCAATGGCTCATCTCTATGGCTTAAGGCATATTCAACACTCTTCCTTACGATTTTGTTAATCTTCTTATTCAGAGCTTCACCAAGAGAACGCCTTGCAACAATCCCTCCCAGAGGTAAGGGCAAACCCGTTTCTTTCTCCCACCACTCACCAAGGTCTATGATTTTTATTAGACCATATGAATGATATGTAAATCTGCCTTCATGTATTACCAATCCAGCGGCTACCTCATTATTTTTTACCGCATCCATAATCTGATTAAATGGCATGGACACTACATCTTTAAGCTCAGGGGCAAAGAGTTGTAAAAGAAGATATGCAGTCGTGAGTTTGCCGGGGATGGCAATCCTTTTATCCTTTAGCTCATCCATACTGCATTCTTTATTTGCCACCAATAATGGACCGCAACCTCTGCCGAGCGCCCCTCCTGCACGAAGCAGGCAGTAATTTTTTCTCAGATGTCCGAATGCGTGATATGAGACCTTTGTAAGGTCCAGCTCATTGCTTAGTGCCTTCTGATTTAGTGCCTCAACATCAAGCAAAACCTCTTTAAAATGCAGGTTTTTAGTATCAACCCTTCCATGGACCATGGCATAAAAGATGAATGTATCGTTAGGGCAGATAGAGTAACCAAGAGTGAGGGTTTTCATTATTTAAGTTTATAATTTATTGAAAGAGAGGATAAATGTCAAACAAAAAAGGTATAATTTAAAAATGAAATATGGAGAAAAGGCAATCTCAAAGGCAAGGCTTCAAAAGTGGGAAAACCCCTATCCTGACAGGGACTATAACATAGAAATAACCTTCCCCGAGTTCTCCTGCCTCTGCCCCAGGTCCGGTTATCCTGATTACGCAACCATAAAGATTAATTATATACCTGATAAATACATTGTTGAACTTAAGTCCCTGAAACTCTATCTTAATAAATTCAGAAATCAATATCTATCACACGAGGCGGCAACCAATCAGATATTCAATGACCTTAAAGAGCTCCTCAAACCAAGACATCTGGAGATAACAGGAGATTTTAACCCCCGTGGAAATGTAAAGACGGTTGTAAGGGTCTCAGCATCAAAGATCCCTTCTGAACAGGATTAGATTTCAATAAGTTCGTATTCCCTGCTTCCCAATCCAAGTCTTTCTGCCTCTTCTATCTGGAGGGTATAGTGCTTTTCATGTAATTTCAATAATATGTCTTCTCCTGCTGTTATCCCCCTTTCCTGAGCCATTGACCCTGGTAGGGGATGTGCCTTGAGGAGAATATCTATAGTTGCCTGTTCTATGGAAACTATGTCATCAGACAGAAGTATACCCTGGTCCTGAATTACAGGGACATCAGGAGCAGGCATACAGTCACATTCAGGCTGTATCTCTGTAAGAAAATTGATATAGATAACCTTATTCTGTTTAAATGTGTTTAAAACCGCCCATGCAGCCTCTGCAAGTGCTCGCATAAACCTCTCATCATCCGTTGGAAGTGAGAGCGCCTTTGTCGGGCACAGGCGTATACACCTACCACATCTCCAGCACTCCTTATCATCCCATATCAGTTCATCATCCTTGAAGCTGATAACATCTAAGGGGCAAATCTCCATGCACTGAAAGCAATACTCACATATCTCCTTATTCCAGAGAAGCTCTCCTTTCCCGATTGTATGCATTCCACCCCTTCCACATCTCCACCCACATTCTCTATGGGCTGAACTGACACATCCCATGGCAACATTCTTTATAGCACCCCCATAGCCTGCATTGATATGACCTTTCACATGTGTGCAGATAACCATTGCAGGGACATCATATATCAGGGTAGCAACTGCTATCTCACTTAGGATCTCACCTGCCTTAACAACTATATTGTCGTTCCCATATAACCCATCGGCAATAATAACAGGTGCACCGCAGGATAGATAGTTTATCCCGTTCTGGTTTGCAACCTCAAGGTAATCAAGCCCTTTAATCCTAACAGTATCGGTTACAAAGGGTTTTGCACCAATGTCTTTTAATGCATCTACAACCTTTCTTAAAAAGATAGGTCGCACAACCCTGTGTGCACCCTCTGAGCCAAAGTGTGTTTTTATAGCGACCCATTCATCAGGTTCAAAATATCTATTTAGCCCCATCTCCTTGAGGAGTCTTTCGAGTTTCCCTGGCATGCTATCCTTATATTTCCATTTTTTTACCCTTGCTGAAGAAAAATATACCTTTGCCATATACCCTCTTGATTAATTATTCAGAATCCTCATCCCCCTGCCCGGAGAAACTGCAGATTTCATGGCACTGAGCACAAACTCCTTTGCCCTTACAGCAGATTCCTTTACATCATATCTTAGGGCAAGGCAGGCAGTAATAGCTGATGAAAAGACACATCCGGTCCCATGATATTCCCCCCCTACCCTCTCGCTCTGCAGGGTCAAAAATTCAGCACCATCCCATAGGATATCAGTTGCGAATCTATATAGATGTCCTCCTGTAATGATAACCACCTCTGCTCCAGATTCTCTTAACTTCACTGCCGCATCCTTCATGTCTTCTTCACTATCAATGTTTATCCCTGTAAGGAGACTTGCCTCGTAAATATTAGGCGTTATCACCCTTGCCAGAGGAAAGAGGTAATCTTTCATTGTCTCAAGGGCTTCGCCTTTAACCAAGGGGACACCTCCTGATGAGACCGTCACGGGGTCAATAACAAGATTTTTCAGGGAATATAACTCAATCTTCTGGGCAACAATCCTGATAATCTCCGGGCTGTAAAGCATACCTGTCTTAATGGCATCAGGAGATATATCCTTAAGTATAGCATCAAGCTGTGCTGAGAAAAAGGAGGGAGGCACTTCATATATATCAAAGACCCCACCTGTATCCTGCACAGTGAGGACAGATGGGACACTCAAGCCATAAACACCCATAGATTTAAATGTCTTTAAATCCGCCTGTAGCCCTGCCCCACCTGTAGGGTCAGAGCCTGCTATTGTGAGTGCGATTCGCATGAAAAATTATATCAAGTCAATTATACTATTTTTAATGAGATTTTCAAGACTTACAGAATACTTTGAATGGCTTGAGGCAACCACAAAGCGCCTTGAGATGTTTGATATTTTATCAAGACTCTTTAGGGAAGCCTCTGCAAAAGATATAGATAAAATCATTTATCTGAGCCAAGGTGAGCTCCTCCCCCCCTTTAAAGGCGTAGAGATCGGGATGTCAGAAAAACTCCTTATAAAAGCACTCTCGGAGTCTGCCCATGTCCCTTCTAAAGAGGTAGATGATATTTTCAGGAAGACAGGAGACCTTGGGGAGACAGCAGAAGAATTATTAAAGAATAAGGGATATGGACTAACAGTTGAAAAGGCTTATCATGAGATTATGAATATTGCACACACCACAGGGGCAGGAAGTGTGGAAAAAAAGATAGGGCTTTTAAGTAATCTCCTGAAGGCTTGTTCACAAAAGGAGGCAAAGTATATAGTAAGGTTTGTCCTCGGACGCCTTCGCCTTGGTATCGGAGACCCTACTGTGCTTGAGGCATTAGCCCTTTCCCGTGGTGACAGGACCCTAAGGCCTGAGCTTGAGAGGGCATATAATCTTTGTTCGGACTTAGGACTTGTAGCTAAGACACTCCTTGAAAAAGGTATGGAAGGGGTAAGGAGATTCAAGGTGGAGGTTGGTTATCCGATTCGCATGGCGCTCTGTGAGAGGCTTCCATCCTCTGAAGACATAATTGAGAAGATAGGCAGGGCTGCTATAGAGGCAAAATATGATGGTTTAAGGATACAGATTCATAAGGATAGAAATAATATTGAGATGTTCTCAAGAAATCTTGAACGCACAACCCCCATGTTTCCAGAGATAAAAGAGGCAACAAAAACACACTTCCTTGCAGAGAGGGCAATCTTTGAGGGAGAAGCACTTGCCTATAATGAGGCAACAGGAGAATTATTTCCATTTCAGATTACCATCCAGAGAAAGAGAAAACATAGGATAGAGGAGCTTGCAAAGGAATGTCCGCTCAGGTTTTTTGCCTTTGAGCTGCTTTATGCAGACGGCGAGGAGTATACAGAAAAACCATATATTGAAAGAAGGGAAAAGCTTGAATCCCTCATAAAGAAGAATCCTGTAATAGCGCCTGCTGAGATGTTCATCACAGATAATCCAAAAAAGATATATGAGTATTTTGAGGAGGCTATTGAGAGGGGTCTTGAAGGTGTTGTCGCAAAGAGGCTTGATGCAGAATATTCTGCAGGGGCAAGGAATTTTAACTGGATAAAATTAAAACGTAGCTACAGGGGTGAGCTCGCAGACACCATTGATGTATGCATTGTTGGATATTTCAGGGGTAAAGGGGCAAGGGCAAGATTCGGTGTCGGGGCACTGCTTGGGGCTGTATATGATGGAAAGACAGACACATTTAAGACTGTAAGCAAGGTAGGCTCTGGATTTACAGAGGATGAATTTATAGAACTTAAAAAGACCCTTGATAAGATTGCCCTCCCACACAGACATCCGAGGGTTGACTCTGTGATGGAGCCTGATGTATGGGTTGAGCCAAGGTATGTGGTAACAGTTACTGCTGATGAGATAACCCGCTCACCATCTCACACAGCAGGCAGAGACAGAGAAGGCATTGGCTATGCATTGAGATTTCCAAGGGCAGTCAGTTTTCTCCGTGAGGATAAAAAACCCGAGGATGCAAATTCAGTTAAGGAGATAATTGAAATGTTCAAACAACAGAAAAAGCTAAAGGTGAGGTAGGATTTGGGCGTAAGAGGTATTAACACTTGCTATTCAAGAGGGAGCCAGTATAATTGCAACAGATGACAGATTGGCAGATATAACAGTACAATAATTAAAGATGCAGCAAAACAGATAAAAGGAGGTGTTTAAGATGGAAGAAAGAGAGGATGTTTCAAAGGCAGTAAGAGAACTTGTAGACCTCGGCAGGATAATGCTTGCTATAGAGAAATACAAAAAATCAGAGGCATCCATAGGAAAGGCGGCGAGGATAGCTGGAGTTTCTATCTTAAAGATGATGGGCATATTCAAAGAAAATGAAAGAAAAAGACCTCTTAAAAAAATATAGCAGGCAGGCTTTTGAACTTGGGTTGGTCTGGGGCACAAGCGGCAATATGAGCATAAGGATAGATACGGATAGTTTCCTTATTACTGCTACAGGCAAAAACCTTGAGAAGATAAATGACAAGGACTTAGTTTTCTGTAAAATAAAGAAAAACTCAGCTCCCGAAAGAGCCTCTATGGAATTCATGCTCCACCGTGAAATCTATCGGCTGAGGGAAGATGTAAATGCTATTCTTCACTCTCAACCACCCTTCAGCACACTCCTTGCATGTGCTAAGGATAAAAAGATAAGACTTGAAATCATCCCTGAGGCTATTGCCTATATTAAAAAGATAGATGTGATACCCTATCATCATCCCGGAAGTATTGAATTAGCAAGAAAGGTGAGAGAAAAGGCAACCCGGGCGGATGTCCTGCTCCTACAAAATCACGGTGTGGTTTCTGTAGGTTCTTCAATAGAAGAGGTGATTAACAAGACTGTGACCCTTGAGTTTTTATGCAGATTAACCGTTTTATCAGAAGCCGCTCATATAGAGCTAAAACCTATCCCCCTTAAGAAGGTAACAGGGTTTCTCAAACTATTAGAGACAAAAAAGAATGTATAAACCTATTTGAGAGAATTACTATGAAAATCACCCATTACTCATTTGGCAGAATCACCATTAATGGCAGGACCTATACCTCTGATGTAATCATCTATTTAGGGAGGGTTGATTCTTCGTGGTGGAGGAAGGAAGGGCATTATCTTCAGGTTGTTGACCTGACTGGTATAGTGGAAGCAAGACCCTCTGTTTTAATCATCGGCACAGGCTATCATGGAGCAATGGAGGTCCTGCCTGAAACCATTGAATTTCTCAAATCAAATGGTATTGAAGTGCATATAGAAAAGACAGCAAGGGCAGTTGAACTTTACAATGGGATATCACAAATAAAGCCAACCATCGCCGCATTACACCTGACTTGTTAAACTTAGAAGGAAGATGGTGCCGAAGGCGGGATTTGAACCCGCACGGGTTGCCCCACACGCCCCTCAAACGTGCGTGTCTACCAGTTCCACCACTTCGGCTCATTATTAGATTACAATAACATCTACTGCATTATCAAGACCCATCTTCAGAAGAAGATGAGCAAGAGTTATGTTATCATTGCAGGGAAAATCTTTTGAAGTTATCGTATAATAGAGTCCATTAACAATGTTCATCATCAAGGCTATTGAATCCTTAGGGTCGGCTGTTAAATATCCTGTTGAGGAGACAGGAAGGATTATACTCTTATGGTGCTCCACCCTCAGATGGATTATAAGGCCTCCCTTTTATATAAGAAATACCTTTAAGCAGATGTCAGAGATAGGGGTAAATTCCCTGCCGGTTGTTCTCATTACAGCGGTATTTACAGGGATGGTCCTTGCGCTTCAAAGCTATACAAGTTTCAAGCGCTTTGGTGCTGAGGGTCTTGTGGGCTCTGTTGTCGCCCTCTCACTGACGAGGGAGCTTGGTCCTGTTCTTACAGCACTCATAGTTACAGGGCGTGCAGGTGCAGCCATGGCAGCTGAGTTAGGAACAATGAGGGTCACAGAACAGATTGATGCATTGGAAACACTTGCGACAAATCCCATAAAATATCTCATCGTCCCAAGATTTCTTTCAGGATTAATTATGCTTCCTTTACTTACAGTAATTGCCGACATAGTAGGGATAATAGGTGGCTACTTTGTTACTGTAGTAATCTTCGGGGCAAGTAAAGTAACATATATACGGATGACCTGGGATAATCTTGAGCTTTCAGATATATACAATGGTCTTATAAAGGCGTGCTTTTTCGGCGCAGCCCTCTCCCTTATTTGCTGTTATAAGGGCTTTTATGCGAGGGGTGGGGCTGAAGGTGTTGGAAGGGCAACCACAGGTGCGGTGGTTCTTTCATTTATGACAATTCTTATCTCTGATTATTTCCTCTCAGCGTGGTTATTTGTATAAATGATAGAGATTATAGACCTTCATAAGTCTTTTGGTAAAAATCATGTGCTAAGGGGTGTTAATTTAAAGGTAGATAAAGGAGAAAGCGTTGTTGTCTTAGGGGGAAGTGGCTCAGGCAAGACTGTGCTTTTAAGGCAGATAATAGGTCTTTCAAAGCCAGACAAGGGCACTGTGATGATAGATGGAATTGAGATATCAAGGCTTAATGAAAATGAATTAAATGAATTCAGAAAGAAATTCGGAATGCTTTTTCAGTCTTCGGCTTTATTTGACTCCATGAGTGTATGGGAGAATGTTGGGTTTGCACTAAGACAGCACACAAAATTACATGATGCTGAGATAAAAGAGATAGCAAGAGAAAAACTTAAACTGGTCGGGCTTGTTGGTGTAGAGGACATTATGCCTTCAGAGCTCTCAGGTGGTATGCGGAAAAGGGTTGGTCTGGCAAGGGCTATTGCAATAGAGCCTGAAATACTGCTCTACGATGAGCCAACAACAGGGCTTGACCCGATAATGGCTGATGCCATCAATGACCTCATCATAGAGATGAGAGAAAAATTAAATATCACATCAATTGCCATCACACATGATATAAAAAGTGCTTACAAGATTGCAGACAGGATTGCCATGCTTTATAATGGAATTATTATAGAGACAGGAACTCCTCAGGAGATTAAAAATACCTCAAATCCTGTTGTCAGACAGTTTATTGAGGGCAGTGCAGTAGGACCAATAGTATTGGAGGGGGTAAAAAGATGAAGACCTTTTCTACGGAACTCAAGGTTGGAGTCTTCGTGGTAATGGTAATCCTTATCCTTTCTTACATGACCTTTAAGGTAGAAGACTTAGGGGTTATGAGGGAAAAGGGTTACAGGCTTTATGTGGTGTTTGAAAATGTGATGGGGCTTGAGGAAAAATCAAGAGTTAAGGTAGCAGGTGTTGACTCTGGCATCGTGGAAAAGATTCGCCTTAAAGAGGGAAAGGCAGAGCTTACCCTTTTAATGGAGCGGGAGGTAAAGATATATAAAGATGCAAAGGCATCAATCAGGATGACAGGGCTTTTAGGTGATAAATATCTCGCGGTGTGGGCAGGCTCTCCTGCAGAATCATTGCTTAAGGATGGAGATGTAATAACTTATACTGAGCCAGCTATTGATATTGATATGCTTGCAAGCGAGCTTACATCTGCTGCAAGCCATATAAGTAAGATGACAGAGGTCCTTACAGATATTTTTGGAGAACCTGAAAAAAAGGCAGTGCAGGAGACAATTCACAATCTCAAAACAATAGCAAAGAATCTTAATGAGATTTTAAAAGAAGGGAGGGAGCCTCTGCATAAGACACTGGTAAAACTTGAAGGCTTTTCAGAGGATATAAGCAGGATAGCAAAAGACCTGGAGAATTTCTCAAAAAAGCTTAGCGAAAAAGGTCCTGAACTCGTAGATGATGTGAGCAGTGTGGCAAGGGACCTCAAAGAGGTCATAGAGGAAAACAGGGTCGCACTTAAAGACAGCATGGAGAATATAAAGACATTCTCCGCATCAGCAGGCAGGATTTCAGAAAGGATAGAGAGGGGAGAAGGAACATTAGGGAAACTCCTGAAAGACGATAAACTCTATGACTCTTTTACCAAGACCCTGGAAGGTGCAGGAAAAAGTGTAGAGGCTGTGGACAGGCTCAGGACATTTATTAACTTCCGCACAGAATATCTTACAAGGGGAGGTGACTGGAAAGGATACTTTGACCTAACATTACAACCAAGAAAAGACAAATATTACATACTTGGAGTTACCACAGACCCTAGGGGCTTGACAGAGACCACAGATACTACAATCGGCGGTGTAACCACAAGGGAGGAAAAGGTAAAAAGTACGATTGAATTCACAGCCCAGTTTGCAAAACGCATTGAAGACCTTGCCATGAGGATTGGTATGCTGGAGAGCACCTTCGGCCTGGGTGCAGATTACCTTTTTAAAGATGAGAGGGGAAAGATAAGCCTTGATGTATGGGACCTTAGCGCCAAGGAGGCAAAGGCAAAGAGGGCACATGCAAAAATAGGTATGGATTACAAAATCTTTAAATACTTCTTTGTCACAGCCGGGCTTGACAATCTCTTAAACCAAAACCGTAGGGGGATATATGTTGGAGGAGGTCTGAAATTTGAGGATGAAGACCTCAAATACATCTTTGGCGCGGCACCCAGGCTACCTGTCCCATAATCTATATGATAATCAATAAAACACAAGTAATTTAAGCCATTTTATCTAATAAACCTATGGGCAAATTATGTCTTCTCCTTGCTATCCACAACCATCAACCGACTGGCAATTTTCAGGATGTCATAGAATCCGCCTATCAAAAGGCATACCTGCCATTTTTAAAAACCCTTGAGAAACACCCTGAGATAAAGCTTACACTTCATTACTCAGGCAATCTACTTCTCTGGCTTAAAAAAAATCACGGTGACTTTCTTGATTTAGTGAGACGCCTTATAAGGCATGAAAGGATTGAGCTTCTTTCAGGAGGATTTTATGAGCCAATACTGCCTGCTATACCTGATAGGGATAAGATAGGTCAGATAAAAAAACTCAACGATTTCATCAGAAAAGAGTTCGGGTATAAGGTAAAAGGCATGTGGCTTGCAGAGAGGGTGTGGGAGCCTGCATTACCGAGATATATTAGAGAGGCAGGCATTGAGTATCTTCCTCTGGATGATTATCATTTAAAACTTACGGGATTAATGGATAAAGATTTAAGGGGATATTTTATTACAGAGGAGGAAGGTTATACAGTTAGGGTGTTCCCGGGCAGTGAGCGGCTCAGATATTTAATCCCATTTAAAGATGTGGCACAGGTGATTTCATATCTCAGAGAAGTCTCTTTAGACGCTGAACTTGAGCTTACTGAAGTCTCCCCACTTATATGTATGGCTGATGATGGAGAAAAATTCGGCGTATGGCCTGGGACACACAAACATGTTTATATAGATGGCTGGTTAGACCGTTTTTTTACTGCATTAAATGAAAATTCAGACTGGCTTGAGACCATGACTTTTTCTGAATATCTCTCAAAAAATCCACCAATTGGGAGGATATATCTTCCAACTACATCTTACAGGGAGATGGGTGAATGGGCATTGCTGTCTTCATCTGAGGAAGGCTATAAGGATGCACATACACCCCTCAGGGGAGGTTTCTGGAGAAATTTTCTTTCTAAATATCCTGAGGGTAATCACATTCACAAGAGGATGCTTCAGATAAGCAAAAAGGTGCATGAAGCAGTTAGTAGGCTTCAGTCAGGGGTCAAGGGTCAGAAGTCAAAAACTAAAAAACTCACGACTCACAACTTATTAGATGAGCTATGGCAAGGGCAGTGTAATGATGCATACTGGCATGGGATCTTTGGTGGCATCTACCTTCCACATCTGAGGTCCTCTGTTTATAGCCATCTACTCAAGGCAGAGGCACTTTCAGGGCAAGTCTTAAGCATCACACCCTATTCAGAAGAGGATGATATTGATAAAGACGGATTTAAGGACATCTTTCTGAGCACCTCCTCTCTAAGTCTTTTTTTCGCACAGAAAGGAGGCAGTCTCTGCGAGTTATCTCACAAGGAAAAGGCAGTTAATGTGCTTGATGTCTTAAGCAGGAGATATGAACCATATCATAAAAAACTATCAAATTCTGTGACACCCTTGGATGTGGCAACCATTCATGAAAGACTTGATGTAAAAGAACCAGACATTGCAAGACACTTAATCTTTGATTCTTATAGAAAGGTCTCCCTTATTGACCATTTTATTCCGGCAGATACCACCATTGATTTATTTAGAGAAGGGCGCTATCAGGAGTTAGGTGATTTCATAGAAATGCCTTATAGTATGAAGCTCAGAAAAAGGAAAGATTCCTTTATAGTAGAATTCTCAAGAGATGGCCGGGTATCTAATCTGTCCCTTATGTTAAAGAAGACAGTATCTGTTAAAAAGGCACAACCTCAGATTAATATCTCCTATGATGTAAGACCTCTTCTCAAAGACGCAGTCTTTTGCATTGAATTCAATCTATCATTTTTAGGTTCGCCCAAACCCATAATTGAGGCAAATAACAGGCGATGGGCAATAAACTCCACAAGAGAGGAAAATGGCTTAAGCTCACTTAATATCAGGGATGCTTACCTTCATCTCTTAATGGGTTTTGAATTTAATGAACCCATTAATCTATGGCAATCCCCTATAGAAACTGTCTCTTCTTCAGAGAGCGGGATAGAAAGGATATATCAGGGAACTACATTTATACTCTTTCCGAGATTGGAGGAAAAGCCCTTCAGTTTTGTGGTATCATTTAGAAATGGAAATGAGAAACAGGAAAAGGGCAAGTAATCTTACTTTGATTCTTGGATTTTATCTTTCATTTTTCTTATTTTCTGGTGTATTTCTCCATGCGGATACCAGCAAAATCCCAGAAGATAAAAACCCTGTATATGCATTGAGGGATTCGGTGCTTTCCTTTTTTTATCCTGTAAGTGGAAGTGTTATAGGGTTTGAGGATGGAGAAGTAAAGGTCAAACTCCAGACAGATAAAAAACTCAAAGAAGGAACAAGGCTCTCTGTCTTAAGGGAGGGGAAAGCATTTTATCACCCCGTAACAAAAGAACTTGTTGGTAAATTAGAAGTGCTCACAGGAAGGGTTGAAATAAAAAAATACGCTAATGGATTATATTTATGCTCGGTAATTAAAGGCACCCCACAGAAGGGAGATACAGTAAGAATTACCACTTCAAAGGTAAGGCTTGCCTTCTTCCAAGATAGAAAGGCTCAGTGGGCACTATCAGAGGCCTTTTATAACTCACTTAAGGACTCAAGACGTTTTGACCTTATTGATGCCTACACAAAGACTTATGAACCAAAAGAATTATCTGAAATAGCTATGGCACGGGGTGCAGAGGCATCCCTTATGTTTTCCACAACATCCAGGGATAGGGTAGTATTTTTGAATGTTAGACTACTCTGGGCTGAAGATGCCAAGGTCTTTGCAGAACTACAAGAGCCTATAGGAGCCGACCTTCTAATGGGGCTTAAAGAGGATGAACTTATATCCCTCTCTATTGCAAGGGCTAAGGGAGAGGCGTGGGGAACCCTTGAACTTTTAGCAGGCGAGCTTATCGCAATGGGTGATGTTGATGGAGATGGGAAAAGGGAGCTTATTGTAAGTGATGGCAACAATATAAGAATTTATGATTATAGAGAAGAGCTGAGGGAGATATGGCTGATAAAGGGCGCCGCTTATGAGAAGCATCTCAGTATTGATGTGCTTGACCTCAATCAGAATGGCAGGGCAGAGATATTTGTCACCTCTATGAGGGAGGAGGACACAATTAGCTCTTATGTATTGGAGTATACACCGCCTCATGGATACAGGAAGGTATGGGATAAGGCACCTTATTTCTTCAGGGTAATAGATAAGACCTTACTCATGCAGGCATTTACACGCTCTGAAATATACAGCGGTCCTGTATATGAGGCAGTATGGAAAGAGGGGTATCCTGAGAAGGGTAAACCTATTAACCTCCCATCTCAGGTAAACATTTATGGGTTTACATTTGTTGACTGGCAGGATAAAGGATTGCCTCAGGTCTTAGCCTTTGACGATAAAGGTTATTTAAACCTCTATGACAGGGGGGGAGAATTAATATGGAGTAGCAAAGAGCCATACGGAGGATTTGACATCTCATTTGAGAGAAAGACCCACTCTATTTTTAAGCCAGAAGAGAAATGGTTTGTGAAAGGAAGGCTTATAACCAAGAGGACACAACGAGGACAGGAAGTCATAGTGGTTAAAAAGATTCCTTTTATATCCACAGTGCCCGGACTGGGTTATAAAGGTGCAGAGGTTTACTCTTTCTGGTGGGATGGCAATATAATGGATGAGGAGTTAATCATGCAGAGGATTCCTGGAAGGATAACGGACTACTGGATAGAAGGAGAAGACCTGCTTCTTATTTCCCGTGGGAGCTTATCCACATTTCTGGCAAAGATTATCTCTGGAGACTTCTCAAGGGGCAGTATCATTTACTATTACAGCTTAAAAAAATGAACATTCAACATGTAGCAATAATCATGGATGGAAACGGCCGCTGGGCTGAGCTCAGGGGGCTTCCGAGAATTGAAGGTCATAGGGAGGGTATTAAAAGGGTGCGTGAAACAATAGATACCTCCATAGAGTTAAACCTCCGTGCCCTTACCCTTTATGTGTTTTCTATGGAAAACTGGCAGAGACCCTCTCAGGAGGTAAATGCCTTAATGGCCCTCTTAGATTTTTATCTCAGACAGGAGATGCATAAGCTTGCAAGGGATAATGTGGTATTCAGGGCTATTGGAAACATTGAGAGATTTCCAATAAGCATTCAAAATCTCTTCATGGAATTTGAGTCATTGACCTCAAAGAATACAGGGCTTTTGCTTATAGGAGCGCTAAGCTATAGCGGCAGGGAGGAAATCCTGAGGGCAGTAAGCCGAATACTGAGGGATGGAATAAGGCCTGAGGATATCAATGAGGAGGTCTTTGAAGATCATTTAGATACCAGAGGCATACCCCCACCTGATCTAATAATACGCACAAGTGGAGAGATGAGGCTAAGCAACTTTCTACTATGGCAGTCCGCATATTCTGAGCTTTACTTTACAGAGACACTCTGGCCTGATTTTGGAAAGGATGAATTCATATCTGCTATCACGGAATATCAAAAGAGAGAAAGGAGATTTGGTACTATTCTGAAGAAAGGCTGAGGTAGATCTTGAATAGCCCTAAGAGACTTATTGTAGCAGGAGTCATCCTGCCACTTTTATTTCTCTATATTTATTTTTTGCCACCATCTCCTTACTTCTTAGTGTTCCTGATATGTGTGAGCATAATTGCTATGTATGAATTCTATATTATGTATAGGCTACCACTGAGGCTATATTTACCTGGCATATCAGTTGGTGCTATATTGTTTTATCTCTTCTGCCGTTATCCTTACTACTTTCAGGATGCCATTTTTTTTACCCTGCTTCTCATTTTGGTCCTAAGACTTATAATTGTCAGCACACCTTCAGGGAGCATAAAAGAGATTGGAGTCCTCTACATTGGTTTCCTTTACATATCATGGTTTTTGAGCTTCCAGTGGCTTCTGATGAATGAGGCAGGTAAAGGTCATATATTTTTCCTTTATGGCTCTGTCTGGCTTGGAGATAGTATGGCTTACTATGCTGGCACATATCTTGGAAAAAACAAACTCTACCCTTCTATAAGCCCTAATAAGACCTTTGAGGGTGCAGTGGGAAGCATCTTAGGAGGTGCCCTGGGTGGAGTAATCATAAAGCTCATCTTCAATATCCATGACTTTACAATACTTAAGGCACTCTTAATCGGTGCAATCCTGGGTGCAGTTGCAATAATAGGTGATTTAATAGAGTCTATGTTCAAGCGGGATGCAGGTGTGAAGGATTCAAGCAATCTCATTACAGGACACGGCGGTATACTTGATAAGATTGATAGCCTTCTCATTGCAGGACCTATCCTTTATTTCATAGTGAGGAGCATGTGAAGGGTATCTCTATCCTGGGCTCAACCGGTTCTATAGGCAGAAATACCCTCAATGTTATCAGCCGTTACCCTGACAGGTTTAAGGTCATTGGCATTGCCGCCAGAAGCAACATTCAACTATTAAAATCGCAGATACTAACTTACAGACCTGAGGTAATTGCTGTCTTTGATGAATCCGCAGGAAAAAGACTCAAAAAGAAAAATCTTCCTGTAGAGATTCTTACAGGCATTAAGGGACTCATTGAGGTAGCAACCTTAAAAAAAGTAGATACAGTCGTCTCTGCCATAACAGGCTCAGCAGGACTCATACCAACCTATGCTGCTATAAAGGCAGGTAAGAACATAGCCCTTGCCACAAAGGAGGCACTTGTAATGGCAGGTGAGATAATCATGGCTACTGCATCAAAGAGAGGGGTAAAGATAATCCCTGTGGATAGTGAGCATAGCGCAGTGTTTCAGTGCATTAATGGCAGGATGCCCGAGGAGATTGAAAAAATTATACTGACAGCCTCTGGAGGTCCTTTTCTGAGAAAAGACCTATCTGAGCTAAAAAAAGTTACCCCTGAAGAGGCATTAAAACACCCCAACTGGTCAATGGGGAAAAAAATCACCATAGACTCCGCAACACTCATGAACAAAGGGCTTGAGGTGATTGAGGCACATTATCTTTTTAATCTTCCTCCACATAAAATAGATGTAGTCTTACATCCGCAAAGCATAATTCATTCACTTGTTGAGTTTGTGGATGGAAGTATCATGGCTCAGATGTCTGTGCCTGATATGAAGGGCCCCATATGTTATGCCCTTTCATATCCCGAGAGACTTAAGAATGTCATCCCATCCTTAAATATTGCAGAGATGGGAGAGCTTACATTTGAGAAACCTGACAGGAGAAGATTCCCGTGCCTTCAGCTTGCCTATGACGCACTTAAGGCCGGCAGCACAATGCCCTGTGTGCTTAATACCGCTAATGAAGTAGCAGTGGAGGCCTTTTTAAATAAGAGAATACCCTTTAGGAAAATTTATGATGTGGTTGCAAAAACAATTCAAAAACATAAGACTTCACGCTGTGATAGTATAGAGAATATCCTTCAGGCATCAGAATGGGCAAGGACAACAGCGTTAAAAGTCATTGAGTCAATAAGTTAATGAGTCAATAAGTCAATGAGTGAATGGGAGATTAACAGATGTCATTCTTCTGGGCAATAGTCCTTTTAGGTGCATTGATCTTCGTCCATGAGCTCGGGCATTTCATCCTTGCAAAGCTCAGCAGGGTGAGGGTCTTAAGGTTTTCCCTGGGTTTTGGACCAAGACTCTTTGGTAAAAAAATCGGGGATACAGACTATATGATCTCAGCTGTGCCACTTGGAGGTTATGTAAAGATGCTCGGTGAAGAACCCGGGGAAGAGCTTAAGGATGAAGATAAGGCATGGGCATATAACCGCCAGTCTGTAGGAAAAAGGATGGGAATTGTCTTTGCAGGTCCTATCTTTAACCTCATCTTTGCTGTGTTGCTTTTTGTCCTGATATTCTCTCTGGGGATGCCTGTATTAGTCCCTGAAATTGGAGAGGTTATGAAAGACTCACCAGCCCAGAAGGCAGGAATTATGAAAGGGGACAGGATACTAAGCATTAATGATGTGAACATAAATGAGTGGGCTGAATTAAGCAATATAATTCACAGAAACCCCGAGAAAAAGATAACCCTCAAGATTAGGAGGTCAGAGGAGCTTATTACAATTGAAGTAATACCGGATAGGAAAACAGTGAAAGACATCTTCGGTGAAGAGAAGGAAATCGGTCTTATCGGTATAGCACCCTCAGGAAGCACAATCATCAAAAGAGAGCCTTTAGTCCAGGCACTCATAAAAGGAGCGGAGAAAACCTATGAGATAACAGTCCTTACTGTGATAGCAATTGTCAAGCTTATTCAGAGAATAATCCCAGCAGAGACAATAGGAGGTCCCATACTTATCCTGCAGATGGCTGGAAAACAGGCATCTCAGGGCCTTCCTGACTTCCTGCTCCTTATGGCAATTATCAGCATCAACCTCGCAGTCTTAAATCTCCTCCCTATACCTATCCTTGATGGTGGTCATATATTGCTTTTATCCATAGAAGGGCTAAGGGGAAAACCCTTAAAGGAAAAAACCATAATTATAGCACAAAAAATTGGACTTTTAATAATCATTGCCATTATGACATTTGCATTTTATAACGATATTATAAGATTGATTGGAGGAAAGAATATCCCCTGAAAAGGCCTGTAACCATAAAGAGGCAGATATCCTCAGGCGGGGTTATATTCCGAAGGGGAGATAAAGGTGTTGATGTTGCCCTCGTAGCTGTAAACCCCATAAAAAAGAAGCCTTCTAACGGGGTAAAAGACAAAACACGGTGGTGCCTTCCAAAAGGTATCATTGATAAAGGAGAGTCTGCAGAGTCAACTGCCTTAAGGGAGGTAAGAGAAGAGACAGGGCTTTCTGGAGAGATTGTTGATAAGATAGGTGATATCTCTTACTGGTATTTTCTAAAAGATGAGAACCTGAAACTTCATAAGACTGTGCATTTTTATCTCATGGAATACAGAGAAGGATGCGTAGAAAGACATGACAGCGAGGTAGATGATGCAAGGTGGTTTCCGATAGAAGAGGCAGTGGGATGTTTGACTTATAAGGGAGAAAAGGAACTATTGCGCAGGGCAAAGGAAATGATAGAAAAACTAAGTAGTAAGGGAGACTTATCTTTATGAATGTTACACAGAAGCTCATCTCATCTCATCTCATCTCAGGCAGCATGAAGCCCGGTGAGGAGATTGCAATCTCCATAGACCAGACACTCACACAGGATGCAACAGGTGTAATGACATATCTTGAGTTTGAGGCATTGGGCATACCGCAAAAGAGGGCAAGGCTTTCAGTGAGTTATATTGACCATAACATGCTTCAATCAGGACCTGAAAATGCAGAGGACCAGAGATTCCTGCAGACTATTGCAAGTAAGTATGGGGTCTATTTTTCCCGCCCCGGCAATGGCATCAGCCATCAGGTTCATCTTGAAAGGTTTGCCAGACCAGGTGAGACACTCATTGGCTCTGACAGCCATACGCCAAATGCAGGTGCAATGGGGATGCTCGCTATTGGTGCAGGAGGTCTCAGTGTTGCAATGGCAATGGCAGGAAAACCCTTCTATATGGTAATGCCACACATACTCAGGGTCAATCTAAATGGGAGACTTTTAAGATGGGTTACAGCAAAAGACATAATACTTGAGGTCTTAAGAAGACTCACTGTTTGGGGTGGTGTGGGAAAGATACTTGAGTATGGAGGAGACGGCATAAAAAACCTCACTCTAACTGAAAGGGCAACAATAACCAATATGGGTGTAGAATCAGGAGCAACCACCTCTGTATTTCCATCGGATGAACAAACAAGGGCATTTCTTAAGGCACAACAAAGGGGCTCTGACTGGATACCCCTTGAACCTGACGATGATGCCTCATATGATGAAGAAATAGAGATACGACTTAACAAACTTGAGCCCTTAATTGCAACCCCATCAAGCCCTGACAATGCTATTCCTGTAAGAGAGGTTGCAGGGACACCTGTAAATCAGGTCTGTATTGGAAGCTGTGTTAATTCCTCTTTTATGGACATAATGCTTGTGGCAGGGATATTTAAAGGAAAGAGGGTTCATCCTGATGTGGCTGTTACAGTGAGCCCTGGCTCAAGGCAGACCCTCTTAATGATCTCAAAGAATGGGGCACTAAGTAACCTCATATCTGCAGGGGTGAGGATCCTTGAATGTGCCTGTGGTCCGTGTATTGGGATGGGTCAGGCACCTCCAAGAGGCTCTGTCTCCCTAAGGACATTTAACAGAAACTTCCCTGGAAGAAGCGGAACCCCGGATGACCGTATATACCTCTGCAGTCCTGTGGTAGCGGCAGTATCAGCAATAACAGGGGTTATAACAGAGCCTAAAGAATATTTTAAACGGTTTACGGCTCACGGTTTAAGGTCTATGGTTAAACTACCTCAAAAATACATAATTGATGATTCAATGATTATCCCTCCTTCAAAGGAACCTGAAAAGGTGACAGTTGAGAGAGGTCCTAACATAAAACCCATTCCAAAAAAAGGAGCCCTTGAAGAATCTCTAAGGGCAAGGGTCCTGTTAAAAGTGGGTGACAATGTAACAACCGATGACATAATGCCTGCAGGTGCAAAAACCCTTCCTTTAAGGTCCAATATCCCTGCCCTATCAGAATATGTCTTCCATAGAGTAGACCCTACATTTTCTCAAAGGTCAAAGACGGTAGGAAGCTATGTAGTCATGGGTGGAATAAATTATGGTCAGGGCTCAAGCAGGGAGCATGCAGCCCTTGCACCTATGTATCTTGGATTGAAGGTTGTGCTTGCAAAATCCTTTGCACGCATCCACAGGGATAACCTTATAAACTTTGGTATCCTTCCCCTCATAATATCCTCTGAGACCTATGACTCTATTGAGCAGGATGATGAACTGGAATTCCCATATCTTGCAAAAGAGGTGAGGGAGGCCTCTGAGCTCACATTTATAGGGCTTAAAACAGGCAAGACACATAAGGCATTACATAATCTTACTGAAAGAGAGAGGGAGGTCATCCTCTCAGGCGGACTGCTTAACTATCTATCTGGCAAATAAGATGGAGGCAGATGGTATCTACAGAGGAAATAGGACTTGTCAATAAGAATGCAGTCTTGCTCGATGAGATTAAAAAAAGACAGAGGCTCCTAGAAGCAATTGGTGAGCTGACTAAAATAATTACATCAGATGCTAATCTTGATAATATATATGAGACCTTTAGCGAGAAATTAAGAGAATTGATCGATTTTGACAGGGCATCCATCGCCCTAATAGAAGGAGACAATATAAGATATTTTGCTGTCTCTTCAAAAATAAAGACAGAGCGACTTCCTGGTAGTATTTATCCACTAAAGGATTCAAATACAGGCTGGGTAGCTATCCATAAAAAGACCCTGATACATAAGGACATTACTAAAAAACAAATGCTTCTTCCTATTAATAAAGTCAAACTTGAAGAGGGGATAAGGTCATCCATACATGTTCCATTATTTTATAAAGGAGAAGTCTTTGGGAGCATCAATCTTTCAAGTCTCAGACCAGGGTCATACGGAGAATGGGAAAAGGAGGTATTGGAACAGCTGGTCGGACAAATAGCTGGAGCCATTATGAATGCCTCCCTTTATAAAAAACTCCAGGAGGAATCCCGTATTGATACTCTTACAGGACTGTTCAATAGGCACTACTTCAATAAGCGGCTGGATGAAGAAATCAAGCGCTGGCACCGCAATGGTAGGGTATTTTCCTTGGCTATCTGCGATCTGGACTACTTCAGGGATTACAATAACAGATATGGGCATCTGGCAGGTGATAAGCTTCTCAGGGAAGCAGGGGAGTTAATAAAAAGTTCAATAAGGGAAATTGATTTAGCCTTTAGATACGGTGGCGATGAGTTTGCTATTTTACTTCCAGGGGTTGATTGCGATGATGCCCTTAGGGTGGTCAAGCGGGTTCAAAGGGTCTTTGAGGAAGAGATGAAAAGGAGAAAGATCCCTCTTACCTGTAGCTTTGGTCTGGCCTCCTATCCAATTGATGGGGCTATAGCTACTGACATAATGAATGCAGCTGATACTGCTACTTACAGGGCTAAGGAGCTTGGTGGCAATCAATGCATATCATCAAGAATTCTAAAGCCAACGCAGAAAGAGGCAGTATCTCAGGCTAAAGCTGAAGAGACTGTTATAAATATTCTCTGTAGCCTGGCTTTAGCCTTAGAACTACGAGACATTTACACATATGGTCATTCACGGGATGTAAATAAGTATGCCCTGATGTTAGGTGAAGCAACTGGTTTATCCCGGGAGAAATTAACAAATCTTTCCAGGGCCTCCTTGCTTCATGATATTGGTAAGGTAGGGATTAGTGATGAGGTGCTCTTTAAAAAAGGAAGATTAAGTAAAAGAGACTGGAGTAAGATGAAGAAGCATCCTGTAGTAGGTGCTCAGATAATCGGTTATATCCCAGGCCTTTTATACTGTAGGCCTACGGTACTTCACCATCATGAGAGGTGGGATGGTAAGGGTTATCCTTCAGGTATTAAGGGTAAAAAGATACCACTTGAGGCTCGGATACTGGCAATTGCTGATGCCTTTGCGGCAATGACCTCTGATCGCCCCTACCGTCCTGCAATGTCCTATCAGGATGCCCTCTTAAAACTGGAAAAAGAGGCAGGAAGACAATTTGACCCTGAATTGGTTAAGGTCTTCATAGGAGTAGTTAAAGAGAATCTTCTACCCAATGATAAACCCTGTTAGTTTTTAGCGATTCCCTCAAGCCTTATTTTTAAGACACCCTTTGATCATTTTTAGGTCTGTCTTCTTTATCTTCCCTGTAGCTGTCTTAGGAAACTCCTCAACAAATATTATTCTTCTTGGTGTCTTAAATGATGCCACTTTCCCTCTCATGTGCTCCCTTATCTCCTCCTCAGTAAGCAAGGTATTTTCCTTCTTTTTTATAAAAAGTATTGGTGTCTCAGAGCCCCTCCCATCAGGTATCCCAACCATGGCACATTCTTCAACAGCAGGATGCTTCACTACAATGTCCTCAACCTCTCTTGGGTATACATTCATCCCATCAATAATTATAAGGTCCTTCTTTCTGTCAACTATGTATATATATCCATCCTCATCTATCCTCGCCATATCTCCTGTATAAAGCCAGCCATCTTTTAAAACAGAGGCAGTTTCTTCATCCCTCCTAAAATATCCCTTCATCACATTTGGGCCTCTTAGTATGAGTTCTCCTATCTCGCCCTTTCCAAGGAATCTGCCATCCTCTCCGACAACAGCCACATCAATCCCTGGAAGTGGCAAACCCACAGAATTAGGCTTTCTTATGCCATAAAGGGGGTTTACAGATACAACAGGTGATGCCTCTGTAAGACCATAGCCCTCAAGAAGCGGCACATTGAACCGCCTCTCAAAGGCAAAAAGTGTCTCGGGGGGGTAATGCCGCGGCACCCGATACACATACCCTTATATTTAAGAAATATTTAAACATATATCTCAGAAAAAATGGCATCTTCTTCTTAGCAAGTATGTTATAAATTGTTGGAACAGCTACAAACAATGTAATCCTGTCTTTTAAGATACTCTTTATAATCCTGGAGAATGGCTTCACAGCCCTGAGCAATACAATCCTACAGCCTGCATATATGGGGACAATAACACATACAGTAAAGGTGAATGAGTGAAACAATGGAAGGAAAAGGAGGACCCTGTCCCTCTCTGATAAGTCCATGACCTCCATACATGAGGATGCATTTGAGAGCAGATTTTTATGTGTAAGCATTACCCCCTTCGGAAAGCCTGTTGTCCCTGAGGTATATAAAAATACTGCAACTTCATCCTCATCAAGTCCTGCCTCACCCTTTACTAAAGGCCCTGATAGGGGGATTTTTGGTATCTCATCAAACATGAGGGGCTTAATCTCCGGGATGTGTGTTTTGATTGTCTCTATATGCGAGAAAAACCTATCATCATATATCAGGAACTTACATCCACTATCCTTCAATATGTAAGAGACCTCCTCGGCTATAAGAAAGGTATTTATTGGAACTGATATGCCACCTGCCCTGAGTATTGCAAAATAAGAGATTATATACTCAGGGCAGTTCTCCATAAGGATGGCTACACGGTCTTTAGTATTTAAACCAAGTCCTCTAAGCCCTCCTGCTACCGCTGTAACAAGCCTGTCTATCTCTGAGTATGTAAGTCTCCTCCGCTCAAATCTTATACATATCTTCTCGGGGGTCTTCCTTGCCCTGTTTGACAATAAAGTGCTTAGTGTCATCCTCCCTCCTGAAGCTCCTTGACTCCTCTCTATCCTAAAATACAAAATATTTGTATACTAATACAATGGACCTCAATCTCTATCTTAAAAGGAAGCGAAAAGCCATAGACAGGTTTCTCAAGGCCTACCTCGCCCTTAAAAAGAAGGGTAATTCCTGCCCTGAGCAATTATATAAGTCTATGGGTTATTCATTGATGGCAGGAGGAAAGAGATTAAGACCAATCCTCGCCATAGCAAGTTATGAGGTGGCAGGTGGCAGGTCAAAAGACATCCTGCCTGTTGCTGCCTCTCTGGAGCTAATCCATACTTATTCGCTGATACATGACGACCTTCCTGCCATAGATAATGATGACATGAGAAGAAACAAACAAACCAACCACAAGGTATTTGGAGAAGCCACTGCAATACTTGCAGGTGACGCCCTGCTTACAGATGCCTTTGATATGATTTCAAGGACCAAAGCAAAGGCAGATGTCCTGCTAAGTATTATCAGGGAGATAACACATGCCTGTGGACCTCAGGGTATGATTGGGGGTCAGATGTTAGATATACTCCTTGAGGGTAAAAAGGCAAAAAGGGAAGAGCTCCTTTATATACATACACATAAGACAGGGGCACTCATACGTGCATCCGTCCGTGTGGGGACAATAATGGCAGGGGCCTCTCAGGATAAACTCAATGCCTTAACAAGATATGGAGAAAATGTAGGTCTTGCATATCAGATTGTTGATGATATCCTGAATATAACAGGCAAAGAGAAGGAGATAGGAAAATCTGTAGGCTCAGACATAGTTAGGGGTAAAAACACATATCCCTCCCTCTTTGGAATTGAGAAATCCAGGGAGATGGCAGAGTGCCTTATAGAAAAATCTCTTATGGCAATCAGAGATTTTGATGATAAGGCAGAACCCTTAAGGGAAATTGCAAAATATATCCTCAGGAGACGAAATTAATACAAACGCATTAATTCATAATACCCCCCTCCCCCTCAAGGGGGAGGGTTAGGGTGGGGGTGCGGTTGTATTAATAAAGACAGTTTCTGTAAAAAATTAAAATGACACGATTAAAAACATAATCAAAATCCCAATTTTCCAATGCTTCAGAGAGTTTGAAATTTCAAATTGTGCAGCAATTTTCAATCCAAATTTGGAGAATTAGAATTTGTTTAGGATTTAGGATTTTAGATATTATGCTTCTTAAAAAGATTAAGGGCCCGGAGGATTTAAAAAAACTCTCAATCGGAGAACTCAAAGAACTTGCTAACGAATTAAGAGAAATAATCATTGAGAGGGTAGCACTCAATGGTGGGCATCTTGCGTCAAACCTGGGAGTTATTGAGCTAACCATTGCCCTTCACTATGTCTTTGATTCTCCAAAAGACAAGATAATCTGGGATGTTGGTCATCAGTCTTATGCCCATAAAATCCTCACAGGAAGGGCAGACCTCTTCCATAGTCTCAGACAATATGGTGGTATCTCAGGTTTTCCGAGGATGGAGGAGAGCCCGCATGATGCCTTTGGCACAGGACATAGCTCCACATCAATCTCGGCTGCATTGGGGATTATTGAGGCAAGGGATATTATCAAATCTCAAATCCCATCCCGAATAAGTCAGGACAAATCCCAAATCCCCAATAAGGTGATAGCAGTAATAGGTGATGGTGCCATGACTGCAGGGCTCGCCTTTGAGGGCTTAAACAATGCAGGGCACCTACAGAAAGACCTCATTGTCATACTGAATGACAATGAGATGTCAATATCACCAAATGTGGGTGCACTCTCCATATATCTGAGTAAAATAATGACAGGCGACTTATACACACGATTCAAGAAAGAAACAAGGTCACTCTTAGGGCGAATCCCAAAAGTAGGAGAGCCAATGCTCAGGATAGCGGAAAAGGCAGAGGAAACGGTAAAAGGTCTTTTTGTCCCTGGACTGCTCTTTGAGGAATTCGGGTTTGAATATGTAGGTCCGATTGACGGTCATAAAATTGAAATTCTTATAGAGACACTTGAGCGATTTAAAGATTTTTCAAGACCTGTCCTCATACATGCGATAACAAAAAAGGGGAAAGGGTATCCCCTGGCAGAGAAAAACCCATCCATCTTTCATGGGATAGGACCATTTGATATTGAAACAGGCAGTCAACCGCACTCCATAACTCCCACATTCGGCGAAGTATTCGGCAACTGCCTTATCAGACTCGCAAGGGAAGATGAACGCATCATTGCAATCGTAGCAGCAATGACAGAGGGAACAGGATTAGGTGAGTTTGCAAGGACATTTCCAAAAAGGTTCTACGATGTGGGTATCACAGAACCACATGCGGTAACCTTTGCAGCAGGTCTTGCATCCCAGGGGTTAAAACCCGTTGTGGCGGTGTATTCTACATTTCTACAGAGGGCGTATGATGAGATTGTCCATGATGTATGTCTTCAGGGTCTCCCTGTGGTATTTGCAATTGACAGGGCAGGCATTGTCGGAGAGGATGGTCCAACACACAACGGCGCCTTTGACCTCACTTACCTCAGACATATCCCAAATATAGTTGTTATGGCACCAAAGGATGAGAATGAGCTACAGGATATGCTTAAAACTGCCTTATCTTACAATGGGCCATGTGCAATAAGATACCCCAGAGGTCGTGCATATAGAACGCCTGAGGAAAGAGAGCTGAGAAAAATTCCAATAGGGAAGGCAGAAATCCTTAAAGAGGGGAAAGATATCTTAATCGTCGCAATCGGACACCCTGTCCTATCTGCCCTTGATGCTACTAAGCTCCTTGAGAAATTGGGTGTGAGTGCATGCGTAGTGAATGCAAGATTTGTAAAACCACTTGATATTGCCTTGATAGGAAGCCTTGCAAGAGAGATAAGGTGTGTCCTCACAGTAGAAGAAAATGCTGTTGAGGGTGGATTTGGAAGTGCAGTATTAGAGAGGCTATCAGAACTCAATATAAATGCCCTCAAGATAAAAAGGCTTGGGCTTCCTGATAGATTCATTGAGCATGGCTCACAGAGCCTGCTAAGAAAAAAGCTCGGTCTGGATGCAGATGGTATTGCAAAAGAGGCGCTGGCATTGGTGGGGAAAAAGGAATTGGAGAGGCTACATACTGACTCAAAACTGTAACTTAAAAAGTGCAAATATTTGCCTTGACAAAAAGGTCACTTTAAACCTGAATCCTGCGTGAAAATATCAAGTCTCTTGCACCTCGGAGGTGCAGGTTTATTCACGAGCCTTAAAATGAGGAGGCCCTGAACCCCTGAGATACTTCCTTACGGTGTTCTTTGAGACATTTAACCTCTTTGCGATACTCTTGATCCCCATCCCTTTGCCCCTTAACGCCTTTATCTACTGCCACTTATACATAGTTATCATCCCCCTTTACCTCCTCCCTGTTTTTAGAAGGAGATTATATCCTTATTAGGGGGTCAATTCTATTTTACGATCTACAAAAAAACCCAAAAAAAGATTGAAATTTTAAAATAATAAAACCATTAGCGAGGGCAAGTTTATCACAATAACACATCAATGTTTATCTTTAACATCTTCAGGTGTATAATTTTATCAGATTAAATGCAAAAAATCCGCATTGATAAATTGCTATTTGAAAGAGGTCTTGTTGAAAGCAGGGAAAAAGCCAGGGCATTGATATTAGAGGGAAAGGTTCTGGTCAATGGTATTAATGTTGATAAGGCGGGGGCATTTGTAAGAGGTAATGCCTCCATAGAAATACTCCAGAAAATGCCCTATGTAAGCAGGGGTGGAGTAAAACTTGAGGAGGCGATAAGAAGTTTCAAGATAGATGTTAAAGGGAAGATAGCCATGGATGTGGGTGCCTCTACAGGAGGCTTTACTGACTGCCTCTTACAACATGGAGCTAAGAAGGTTTATGCCATTGATGTGGGTTATGGACAGCTTGCCTGGGAACTCAGAAACAATCCAAAGGTCATCCTCCTGGAGAAAACGAATATAAGATACCTTGACAGAATGCTAAGGAGTCAGTCTACGACCCATTGGATGGTCAAGAGTGAAGAATTAAAAGACCTTATAAGGTGTAATATAGATATAGCAACTATTGATGTCTCATTCATTTCACTACTTAAGGTAATCCCAAAAGTCACAGAATTCCTGAAATCCGAAGGTGAAATAATTGCACTCATAAAGCCGCAGTTTGAGGTAAGCAGAAAAGATGTCAGAAAAGGTGTGGTTAAGGATGCGACTAAACAGCTTGAGGTCACTGAAAAAATAAAAGCCGAGGTTAAAAGGATGGGGCTTCTGGTTAAAGGTATAATCCGCTCTCCACTTATTGGACCAAAGGGAAACATAGAGTATTTCATATATTTAAAAAAGCCTCCCCTTGTCCTTTAATGCCCTGCCATGTATTATATTTCTTATGGAAGAATCAAAGTCGGAAGGAGTCGTCTCCGAGGTAAAACCCCTTGATTTCTCAATCCTGCCGCAGGAGGTTATTGAAACCCTCCTGTTAGACGGCACTGCTGAGCCATCATTATTTGACGAGATAGCCCATGAGAATCTCCACAGACCGGAGATACTCAACCACATCCTAAACCACCCGAGGACTCCAGAGTTGGTAAGGCAATTTGTGGCAAAGATACTTAAAGTCCCTGCGCCTCCTATCAGACGGATAGAGACAGAGGATGAGGCAGAAAAGGAGCTAAGGGCTAAAACCCTCCTTCAGAAGATACAGCAGATGAAGGCGTCTGAAAGAATTCACCTTGCCCGTAGATGTGGCAGGGAGGCGAGGTCAATCCTCCTACATGACATAAACAAAGATGTAGTGCTTACAGTCCTTGAGAATCCTAAAATCACTGAAACAGAGATAGAGATGATTGCAAAACAAAAGACTGTGCATGAGGATGTCTTAAAGATAATTGCAAAAAAAAAGGAATGGATGAAGAATTACTCTATCCTCTATGCAATAGTCCTAAACCCAAGAACTCCTCCTGCAATTGCCTTAAGCCACATTCATGCCCTGAGACTTAAAGACCTTATACGAATTGGAAAGAACAAATTTGTCCCTGATGTAGTAAGGTCTGCAGCAAAAAGACTGGTAGCAGAAAAAAGACCCACATAAAGACACTCTATTGTAAAAGGGTAAGGCCTTGTGTTAATCTTCTAAAAATTTAAAATAAATCTTAGGGCAAAAACCGCATGGTAAAAAACGACCACTGGATTAGAGAAATGGCTAAAAAGGGAATGATAACCCCTTTTGCAGAAAATCAAATAAGAGAGGGTGTTATTTCTTACGGTATAAGTTCCTACGGCTATGACATGAGGGTATCCAATGAATTCAAAATCTTCACCAATATAAATAGCACCATAGTTGACCCTAAGAGATTTGACCCGAATAGTTTTGTTGATTTTAAGGGAGATGTCTGCATCATACCTCCAAATTCCTTTGCCCTCGCTACATCCCTGGAATACTTTAAAATTCCAAGAGATATAATAGCGATATGTCTAGGTAAATCCACTTATGCAAGATGTGGCATTGTTGTGAATGTAACCCCTCTTGAGCCAGAATGGGAAGGTCATGTAACCATAGAAATCTCAAACACCACACCGCTTCCTGCGAAGATATATGCAAACGAAGGCATCTCACAGCTTATATTCTTAGGTGCGGAAGATGTCTGCACAATCTCTTATAAGGATAGGGCTGGAAAGTATCAGGCACAGAAAGGGATAACACTACCAAGAATATGCGGAAAGATACAGGATGCAGGATAGATTTCAAAATTATCATTTTGCGATGTCTTTTATCGTGCATCATGAATCATAAATGAAACTAAGTGAGCGTATAATCCTTGCCCTTGATGTAGCAGATAAGGATACCGCCCTACATATTGTCAAAAGATTTAAAGACCATATTGATATATTTAAAGTCGGTTCTCCACTTTTTACTGCAGTCGGTCCAAAGATAGTAGAGGAGATTAATTCAATGGGCAAAAAGGTCTTCCTTGACATGAAATACCATGACATCCCAAGCACCGTATCAAAAACTGCATTAGCAGTAATGAGGCTTGAAGTCTTCATGTTTAATGTCCATACCCTCGGCGGTCTTGAGATGATGAGGCAGTCAGCAGAGGTAATCATAGAGGCATCTCTAAAGGAAAATATTGAAAGACCAAAGCTCCTCGGCGTAACTATACTGACCAGTATAGACCAGAATGCCTTAACAAATGAACTGGGGATAGGGCAAGGCATAAATACACAGGTAAGGCATCTCGCAGGGCTTGCATTAAAGGCCGGGCTTGATGGAGTTGTTACATCACCAGAGGATATAGAAACAGTAAGGTCACATTGTGGTAAAGGCTTCTTAATAGTCGCACCTGGCATCAGACCCTCATGGGCCCCATTAGAGGACCAGAGAAGAACCACGACGCCAAAGGAGGCATTAAGAAGAGGTGCTGATTACCTTGTAATAGGCAGGGCAGTCCTTTCACAACCTGACCCAATTGGTGCACTGGAGAGAATCATAGAAGAGTTATGAGTTAAGAGTTCTAAAACTTTTCACTTTTAACTTATTTATGCTTATCCTTCCTTCAAGATCTAAATTTATAGAGGATGCAAAGGCAGGCAGACTATCTCCTGTCTATACAGAACTTCCTTTTATACCTCCTCATGAGGTATATGAAACACTCCCCAGAGACTTCGGGACATACAGTTTTTTACTTGAGAGTGCAAAAGGTCCTGAAAAAATTGCCCGATACTCATTTGTAGGGGCAGAGCCGTTTTTAATCTTTAAAGTAAAAGATGGCATTGTAGAAATAGAAGTCAGCCCTGAACTTGCTTCAGGCCAGGGGTCAGCCCTCAGTCAAGTTCAGGCCAGGGGTCAAAAGATAAATAATGTAAAGGCACCACTTAAAAAATTAAGAAAAATCCTTGGGGCATACAAGGTAGAGGCACCCCCCTTCCTTCCACCTTTTATAGGAGGGGTAGTAGGTCTTCTCAGTTATGACTTTGTCCATTATTTTGAGCAACTGCCCCGAACCACAATTGACGACCTCAAAATACCTAATGCACATTTTCTATTCGTTGATACTGTAGTGGCCTTTGACCATAAAGAGAAAAGGACATACATCATATCCTGCCCTGGCGCCACTGAAATAGTTCAAGGTTCAATAGTTCAAGGGTTTAATCCTCAATCTAATTGGGGAGAATATTATGATGCCTCCTGTGAAAAAATAAACGAACTCTATAAGAAGATGGGTTCAAGGTCAGAGCGACCCTCCGAAAAGACTTACTTCTTTGAAAAACCCATTGAGGTCCGCCACGAGATGAGTAAGTCAGATTATATGGACATAGTTAAAAGGGCAAAGGAATATATAAAGGCAGGTGATATCTTTCAGGCAAATCTTTCACAGAGGGTATCAGCAGATATAGGAGATGTAACACCCTGGCAGATTTATTTAATCTTGCGAGAAATAAACCCTTCTCCCTTTTCAGCTTATTTAGATATGGAGGATTATCATATAGTGAGTTCCTCGCCGGAGAGATTATTAAGGGTTCAGAGAGGTATTGTAGAGACAAGACCAATTGCAGGAACAAGACCAAGAGGCAAAGATGCCAGGTGTGACAGTGAAATGAGGATAGAGCTTTTGATGAATGAAAAAGAGCGGGCAGAACATATAATGCTTATTGACCTTGAGAGGAATGATTTAGGTAGAGTCTCTGATTACGGCTCTGTCTTTGTGGATGAGTTCATGATAACAGAGGAGTATTCCCATGTAATCCATATAGTGTCAAATATCAGGGGCACCCTTACAGACGGCAGGGACTGCCTTGACGCAATAAGGTCTGCCTTCCCGGGAGGCACAATAACAGGGGTCCCGAAGGTAAGATGCATGGAGATAATAGATGAGCTTGAACCAGTAGCAAGAGGACCATATACAGGCTCACTGGGTTATATAAGTTTCACAGGGGCAATGGATTTAAACATCATCATCAGGACATTTGTGATTAAAGACAATATTGCCTATGTTCAGGTAGGTGCAGGAATTGTAGCAGACTCTGACCCGGAGAGAGAATATTATGAGACACTGAAAAAGGCAGAGGCCCTTATTAGGACACTGGAAAGGCTGAGATGATTTGTTATTTCAGAAAAGATTATATTTCACCATTTCCATTACACCTATCTGCCCACAATGAGCAGATAATGTTTCCGGGGTTGCCGAATTCGCCCTGACTGGTAGCTCCATAATAACTGATGCTACCCTGTGCAGACATCCTCTACATTTGCTGAATGAGGCCGCTCAGGAACCGATAAACTTTCTGGTGCTGTAGGGGTAGAAGTATCGCCTCTGCACAGGGGCAATCCCACAGAGCCCGTATGGATGTTTGATGCAGATAATTCTTCTGCATCGCTTTTAGAAAGACGAGTCAGATTAAATATATCAAAGAATCTTTAAGGAGAACAATTATGATCTTAGAAGAAAAAAGACTAAAGGCATGCTTTTTTCTCTTGACACGGTCGCTCTCAATGGATGTTATTTGCTGTTGCGGGCATCTCTTAAAATAGAACCGTCCCCCTTTCTCCGCCATACGTCCCCCTTTCTCCGCCATATGACCAATTTTAAGCAGCAACTAATTTTTCTTCGTTCTGAACTATAACTTTAGGATTTGGATTTTTAGGGGGAATAGGTAATCCCATTTCCTTTAACATATTGACATGCTCTATCATCCCCCATTTTGCTTTGTAGATACAATCCTCAACAGAATGTCCTATCCCTGTAAATCCTTCCAAATCTGGAGAATAAAATCCAAAATAGTCTGGTTCTTCCGTGGCTTCAATTATTAAAGAGTATGGTAATTCAATCATTTTGTTCCTCCTTTCTTTATACCTGCAGCCTTTAATATTGCGTGACAAGTGCCTGTAGGAATCTCTTTTGCCCCATTATAATATAAAATATAGGGACAACCCCCATATTTTTCTGTGTCCCTCATGATCTCTTTTTCCTCGGCCTCTCACCCTTCCTTGGCCTTAGGTCTCGATTCAATAGTGTTTCTAATTTATCAAAAAATCTCTCTCCGCACAATGGTCTACCTGTTGATGTAGCCTTCCTTATCTTCTCTTCCTCACTCCCTGCAAGCACAAAACTCGCATAACCCTTTCTTTCTTCATCCCTTAACCATTTATGAAGTGCAATATTGCCGTCAGTCTTCCCTTTTATATGTTCCATAGCACTTGACCATCTCCACTCCTCTGGCTTCTTTACAATTCCCGCTCTCACAGGATTCATCTCAATATACTTTGCCACAGCCCATAAGTACTCACCTTTATCCACAGGACAAGAAAAATAACGATTCTGCCAAAGTCTGCCGCTACGAGCATATTTACTATTAAAGTATTGTGCACATCTAAAGGTTACTCCGTGAAGACATCTCCCTAATCCATTTAAACTATCTGGGGTAATTAATAGGTGAAAATGATTGCTCATTAGACAATATGCCCATACCTCTGACTTTGTTTTATCTACCCATTGTCCCTATTTTTATAGAAAAATATAGGGTTTGTATGATTTAATTATTGATTAGAACTTTTGGGTTGTCAAGGGTTTTCTTATGATTGACTTACTCTTAAAGCAAATCCATAAGCGCTTCAGGGATGAGATTGCCCATTACCGCTATCTGAAGCCCAAGCCTGCAGAATACGCAGAGCCAGAAAGACCTATAAAGGAAGAGCTGAGAAGTGCCTTCCTTAGAAGGGGTATCCATAGACTCTTCACCCATCAGGCTAAAGGCATTGACCTCATAAGAAAAGGGCATAACATTGTTATCATGACCCCTACTGCAAGTGGAAAGAGCCTGATATATAACATCCCTGTGCTTGAATCCATTATTGATGCCCCGTCTAAAAGGGCACTCTATCTCTTCCCATTAAAAGGGCTTGAACAGGACCAGCTTAAAAACCTGAATGAGCTTCTCAGGGATATGGAAGGGGATTTCATGAGGGGAACAGAATTTCACTCATATCGTATTGAGGGGGAGCTCGTGAGGAAGACAAAGTCTCCCTTGCGCTCTGCAGAGATTTATGATGGAGATACAACTGCCTACAGGAGAAAAAAGATTCGCCAGGCATTCCCCAATGTGATATTTTCAAATCCTGACATGCTTCACCTTGCCCTGAATGCCTTTCATACAAAATGGGCTGAGTTTTTCCGGAATCTTAGATTTGTTGTCATTGACGAGATTCATACATACAGAGGCGTCCTTGGCTCTCATGTTGCACAGGTTCTAAGAAGACTTATGAGAATCTGCAGGTATTATGGCTCAGACCCACAGTTTATTGCCTGCTCTGCAACAATTGCCAACCCCTTAGAGCTTGCAAAAAATCTCACAGGTCTTGATTTTGAATTGATTGACCATAGTGGCGCCCCGAGGGGAGGAAGACATATATTTTTTTTAAATCCCTATGGAAGTCCATATACTGCCTCAACAAGGACACTTAAGCTCTGCCTTGATGCAGGATTCCGTAGCATTGCCTTCACAAAGGCAAGAAAAATCACAGAGCTGATGTATAGCTGGCTTATAGAGATAGCACCTGAATATAAAGGGTTAGTAAGTCCATATAGGGCAGGTTTTTTGCCCAAAGAAAGAAGGGAGATTGAGCAGAGGCTCTTTTCAGGTGAGCTTAAAGGTGTGATATCCACAAGCGCCCTTGAACTTGGAGTTGACATAGGCGGTCTTGATGTATGTATCCTTGCAGGCTATCCCGGCTCTATTGCAAGCACATGGCAGAGGGCAGGAAGGGTCGGAAGAGACAAACAGGATGCAGTAATCATAATGATAGGACTTAAAGATGCCCTTGACCAGTATTTCATGCGATATCCGGATGACTTCTTTGGCAGAAGTCATGAGGCAGCCACCATAGATACCTTAAATACTACAATACTCAAGCAACATCTTCCATGCGCTGCGGCAGAGATATATCTAAGAACAGAGGATACCGTCTACGACACTAAAACCCTGATGCCGCTCATCAATGAACTTGAAGTAGAGGGGTTACTTAAGGCAGGCAAAAAGGGTGATATATGGTTTTCTACGAGGCGTCGTCCTCAGAGAAAAGTAAGCATAAGAGGGATAGGAGAGGTCTTCAGTGTGTTTAGTGGAGACAGGCGCATTGGAGAGATAAGTGGCACAAGGGTATTCAAAGAGGCTCATTTAGGAGCCATATATCTTCATAGAGGCAGACAGTATGAAGTTGAGGAGCTTGACCTCGTAAATTTGAAAATACAAAGCAGAGAGGTTGATGTCCCTTATTACACACAGGCTATAACACATGAGGAGACAGAGGTAATCCGAGAGCTCAAGAAAAGAAAAAATATAAGCTGGGGAAATCTGAGGACAACATACACAGTGATAGGTTACTGGAAGAAAAGGCTTTTAACCCAGGAAAAGATAGGGCGATATTCCCTCACCCTACCCTCCTCAGCTTTTGACACACAGGGACTATGGATAACACTTAGCAGTAATCTATCAGATGTGGTTGAGAAATATAATCTTGATTTCCATGGAGGGCTCCATGCCCTTGAGCATGCACTCATTTCAGCACTTCCGCTCTTTGCGATGTGCGATAAAGGTGACCTTGGTGGTAGAAGTTATCCGATTTATCCTCAGTTCAGGGTGCCTGTGATATTTATATACGATGGGTATCAAGGCGGCATCGGTCTTACAAAAAGGGGTTTAGAAGTTATTGATGAATGGCTTACCACAACTGAAAGGATAATAACAGACTGCCCTTGTGAGGATGGCTGTCCTTCATGTGTGCAGGACCCTCAGTGCGGTTCAGGCAATGAACCCCTTAATAAAAAGGCAGGGCTCTTAATTCTAAGAAGGATTAAGAGAGCCTTGTGAGTTTCCTGTAAGTCTGCTAAAATGCTTATTATGTTCGGAGGGTCATGGCAGATTGCGAAGATAATGGGAATACCCCTAAGGCTTCATTTCTCATGGTTTATAGTGTTTGGTTTAATAACATGGTCGCTGGCAACCCATTATTTTCCACACATAGCACCTGAACTCCCTCAGGTTACCAACTGGTTGAGGGCAGTTCTTGCAGCCCTCTTACTCTTCCTATCTGTTATAGTTCATGAGCTGTCTCATTCGGCTATGGCAAGGAAATACAAAATACCTATAACAGGTATTACCCTCTTCATTTTTGGTGGCGTTGCCCAGATGAAAAAGGAGCCTCCTCATCCTAAGGCTGAAATCAATGTGGCGCTGGCAGGACCTCTTTCAAGCCTTCTCTTAGCCTTGATGTTTTTCCTGTGCTTTAAGGCATTCGCCGGGTATCCGGGTATAAAGGCTATTGCATCTTATCTCATGCAGATTAACCTTATCCTCGGGATATTTAATTTAATACCCGGCTTTCCTATGGATGGTGGACGGGTCTTAAGAGCAGTGTTGTGGAAGGAATCAGGAGATTATATCTCTGCAACAAGAAGGGCATCAAAGGCAGGACAGGGTATTGCCCTATTTTTTATATTTCTGGGGCTCTTTTCACTTTTTACAGGACACGGCAGCAGTCTCTGGTTTCTGCTTATAGGGTGGTTCTTATACACAGCGGCACAGTCAAGCTACGAGCAGGCAACTGTGAGAGAGAATCTAACTGGTGTGAGGGTTAATGATGTCATGACCAGGGATGTTATCACGGTTACTGAAGATATCATTTTATCAGAGCTTGTTGACAATTATTTTTTGAGATATGGATATGGAGGTTTTCCTGTTGTAAACGGAGAAATTCGCGGTATTGTAAGTCTTAAGGAGATAAAAGGGATACCAAAAGACAGATGGAATAATATTAGGGTCAGGGATGTGATGCAGTCATTTGATAAATCCTTCACTGTAATACCAGATGACGATGTATATATGGTCTTTGAAAGGATGGTTCAGGAGGATAAAGGAAGATTCCTTGTCATCAAGGGTGGCAGGCTTGTTGGCTTAATAACCCGTTCGGGTATAGCAAGATACCTTCAGATTAAAGGCGAATTACAAGAACCAAAAAGGAGGTGAAGGTATGGCACAGGACCCTGTCTGTAAGATGAATGTAGATGAGAATAGGGCTACCGAAAGAAGCACACACAAAGGGAAGACATATTATTTCTGTGCAAAGGTTTGTAAGGAAAGATTTGACAGAGAGCCTGAAAAGTATGTGAAAGACACAGGAGAAGAGGAGCACAATTACCGCAGTTGTTGCCGCTAGAAAAAGAAATAGAAGCAAAGGGATGGGAGATGGGATCTGGTGATGGGCTTATAGCTGTATATCCAGTAGACTATATGATAAAAATGCGGACAAAGGAAACGATAAATTTTTTAGAAATTAAAAAATCTTAAAAAAAGGAGGAGTGGTAAGACGAAAAGGATATTCTTAGTAAGTATTTTGGTATTAGGATTACTTGTTACCTATGGTTTTGCTCAGATGGGAGAAGGCATGAAGGGTGAATCAGGTGGCATGATGGGTGGACAGAAGGGTGAGATGGGAAAAGGTCAGATGATGGATGAGCAGGGAAATAACTTGAAAAAGTGAAGCTTAATGTAATAGAAAGGCTTATAATAAACAATCCAGTAAGGGCCTGCATTCAAAGGCATATAGAAGGGCCGATGTTAAGAAAGATGGTAAGTCGCAAGGATTATCCCTTATGCCTTGAGATAGGATGCGGAAGAGGGATAGGGGCAGAGGTAATAGCAGAACAGTTCGGAGCAAAGAAGGTCATAGCCACAGACATAGACCCTGAACAGATAGAGAGGGCAAAGAGGAACCTCAAACCTGACTTTAATGATAGGATAGAGTTCAAGGTGGCAGATGCAATGGCACTGGATGAGCCAGATGAAAAATTTGATGCGGTATTTTCATTCGGTGTTTTGCACCACTTGGAAGACTGGAGAAAGGCGGTAAAGGAGATTTCGAGGGTTTTAAGGGATGGGGGAGAATTCTTTTTTGAAGAACCATTCAGGGCATTTTTGAGAATTTTTTTTGTGAGAACCTTTACAAGACATCCATCCGGAGGAGAATTTAATTTTGAAGAATTTAACAGAGCGCTAAATAAAGTGGACATTGATATAATAAAAATGAAACGCATAGGAAACATTGCTATATTCGGCGTTGGAAGAAAAAGATGAAAGTAATAGACCCTGTCTGCAAGATGACCATTGATGCAAAAGATGCCATAGGGACATCCACATATAAATGGACCACCTACTATTTCTGCTCACCTGTCTGTAAAGAGGAATTTGACAAGAATCCTAAAGCCTTTTTGAAAGGGACAAGGGACGAGACCTCGGCGAGCTCAGTTGAGTCAGGACGAATGAAGACTAAAAGAGAAATGGCAAAGGACCCCATCTGTGGAATGGTTATTCCAAAAGAGCGTTCAATAGAGAGGAAAGTTGGAGGCAGGACATATTATCTCTGTAGCGAAAATTGTGTGAGGACCTTTGAGTCACCTGAGGCAGAACTTAGATCAATGAGAAGGCGAGTTATGATTGCCCTGACAGGTGTCCTTGCCCTTGCAATCTTTAGGGCAGGAGTTTTTTTGGGTCTTGCAGGAGGAGCAACAATCCTTACATGGGTTCCCATACCATTTCTTCCGTGGTTTACATGGGGTGTGTGGCTTTTCATAATCACAACCCCGATTATGGTCTTTGGGGGTAAGGGGTTTTTCGCAGGTGCATGCAATGCAATAAAAAATGGCGTTGCAAACATGAATTTACTAATTGCACTCGGCACAGGGACAGCATACCTTTACAGTACATTTGTAGTGTTCCTTCCAGGGGTCTTACCAGTTGAAGAGAAGAATGTCTACTTTGAAGTTGCAGCCATAATCATAGCATTTGTCCTGCTTGGAAAGTATATGGAAGAGATAATCAAGAAGCGGTCTTCTACTGCTATAAGAAAGCTCCTTGACCTCAAGCCACAAACAGCAAGGGTAATTCGGGGTGAAGAAATTGAGATACCTGCTGAAGAGGTTATGGTGGATGACATAGTTACAGTAAGACCGGGCGAGAAAATTCCAACTGATGGTATTGTGATAGAAGGCTATTCATCTATTGATGAAAAGATGATGACAGGAGAGAGCGTTCCTGTTGAGAAAAAGGCAGGGGATGAAGTGCTCGGGGGGACAATAAATAAAACCGGCTCTTTCAAATTCAGGGCAACAAGGGTTGGTGCTAATACTACCTTAAACCAGATAATAAAGATGGTTGAGGAGGCACAGGCATCATCCTCGCAAATCCAGAGACTTGCAGATAAGGCGTCATCTTACTTTGTACCGGCAGTTATCGGAGTAGCGTTTTTATCTGCAATTACATGGATACTCACGGGAAATTCTACAATGGCACTTTTATCCTTTGTAGCTGTCCTTATCATTTCATGTCCATGTGCCCTTGGAATTGCCACACCTGCAGCACTTATGGTGGGAGTCGGTAAGGGCGCAGAACTGGGAATATTGATTAGAGGGGCTGAATACCTTGAGAGGGCGGAAAGGCTTAATGCAGTGGTATTTGATAAGACAGGCACTCTCACAAAGGGAGAACCGGAAGTGACTGAAATAGTGGCAGTGGATAATGTCAGTGAAGGTGAAATAATTCAGCTATCTGCCATAGCAGAGAAAGGCTCTGAACACCCCCTTGCAGAGGCAATATTAAAGAGGGCAAGTATGTTGGGGCTGAATATCCCTGATGCAGAGAGATTTGAGGCAATACCAGGGCATGGTATTAAGGTAATATCAGAGGGAAAAGAAATTCTTATCGGTAACAGAAGACTGATGAAAGAGACAGGTGTCAGTATAGGAGATAAAGAGATGATGATCTCAGGACTTGAAGAAAAAGGCAATACCGTAATGATAGTTGCTAAAGAGAGAAGATTCATAGGACTCATTGTAGCAGCAGATACCTTGAAGGATCATGCTGAAGATGTGGTGAGGGGACTTAAGGCCCAAGGAGTTCAGGTTGTCATGCTCACTGGAGACAATGAACGAACAGCAAAGGCAATCGGCTCAAAGGTGGGTATTGACAGAATTATATCCAATGTCCTTCCTCAGGATAAGGCAAAGGTGATAAAGGAGCTTCAGACAGGGGGAAAAGTTGTGGCAATGGTAGGTGACGGAATAAATGATTCCCCTGCCCTTGCCCAGGCAGATATTGGCATAGCCATAGGTAGCGGCTCTGACATTGCAAAAGAGACAGGAGGTATCATCCTTATCAAGGATGATTTAAGGGATGTTATAAAAGGAATAAAACTTTCCAGAGCAACAATGAGAAAAATCAAGCAGAATATCTTCTGGGCATTCTTCTATAACACTGTGGCAGTGCCTGTTGCAGCCTTTGGCTTATTAAATCCAATTATTGCTGCCCTGGCGATGTCATTAAGTTCCCTCTCTGTTGTGAGCAATTCCGCCCTCCTAAAAAGGGTGAAGATTTAAGAGCCTACAATGGAGAAATTCCGCTCTGGGTATGTCTCTTTAACAGGTAAGCCAAATGTTGGAAAATCCACCTTACTCAATACCATCCTCGGTGAAAAGGTTTCTATTGTTACATCAAAACCGCAGACGACAAGAAATAGAATAACAGGCATTAAGACATTGATAGATGCCCAGATAATATTTATGGATACCCCTGGAATTCATAAACCCATGCATAAGCTTGGCAAGATAATGGTTAAGACCGCAAAAAATGTAGTTAGAGAAGTAGACCTCATCCTCTTTATGGTTGAACCAGAAGAACCACAAGCCAGTGACAAATACATAATTGAACTCTTAAAAGGATTAGGAAAGCCTGTGTTTCTTTTAATAAACAAGGTTGATGTTGTTAAGAAGCCTCTGCTGCTCCCTCTCATTGATACCTATAGCAAACTTTATCTATTTAAAGAAATCATTCCCATATCAGCCCTTACAGGTGAAGGTGTGGATGACCTCCTCAAGAGCATTGTGGGCTACCTTTTAGAGGGACCAAAATACTATCCTGACGACATTATAACTGACCAGATTGAGAGGTTTATGGTCTCAGAGATTATAAGAGAAAAGATAATAGAGCAGACAGAGGAGGAGGTGCCATATTCAGTTGCTGTAGAGGTGATAGAATGGGAGGAAGTGCTGACAAAGGCTGGTGAAGAGATGGTTTCCATTCGTGCAAATATATATGTTGAGAGGGATAGCCAGAAGGCAATCATAATAGGGGCTGGAGGTGGAAGACTGAAAACCATCGGAACCAGTGCCAGGATTGATATAGAAAGACTTCTTGGCACGAAAGTCTTTTTAGAGTTATGGGTAAAGACAAAAAGGGATTGGCGCTATGATGAGAGGGTTTTAAGGGAATTGGGATTTAAGTAGAGCATGTCATGGTTTAATCCTTACATGAGGACACCTTGACCATCTCTATCTCTATGGGCTGATCCCTGCCACAATGTTTGCAAACTATTGCATCTTCCTTGATAATCTCTGCACAGTAGGGACACTTCTTGGTATATCCTTTAGATACCATAGGTGGAAGCGCTATAATAACAATAATAAGCAAAGGGAAAAGGGCGCATAATATAAACCACCATATCGGGCTGCGACCCTTTCTTCTGGCTATAATGCCTCCCACAATACCTGCAATGATAAGCAGTAAGACATATCTATACATATCTAAACCAATTTGTTTATCTCTTCTGTATATCGCCCACACCTATAAATGGCACTGCCCCCCCACCTGTAACCTGGGGAAGTATGCCATTCCATTTATCTATAGCCTTGAGATTTGCCTCTATCCTTCTAAGCTCTATAAGGTCTGGTGAAATATTTGCTCTTTGCAGCCTCAATGCCTCTGCCTCTGCCCTTGCTGCTGTAATCTTCTGTTCTGCCTCAATCTTTATTCTCTCTAGGTCTCTCTTCGCCTTTAGTGCGAGCTGTTCCGCTGTCTGCTTTGCCTCAATAGCCTCTGTAAAGATTTTGGAGAAGCTGAAAGTGACAATAGAGAAGGCATCAACTGCAATGTTGTGCGTTAGGAGCCTTTCAGTAAGGGCTAATCTCATTGCCTCACTTACCGCTGGCCTCTTTGTTATAAGTTCTTCTGCTGAATACTTGGCTGTCACAGCCTTTACTACTTCAAGTATTGCAGGGTCTATAATACGCTCCTTGAAGTGTATGCCAATGGTTTGATAAACAATATTTGCTTTATCAGGAACTATATGATAGTTGAGCGCAACCCTTGAACTCACATCCTGAAGGTCAGCCGAGGCAGCGGCGGCATCAGTCTCTGCCTTCTGCACCTTGACATCCATTATGACAATCCTCTGCATTATAGGCACCCTGAAATGCAGTCCTTCATCTAACACCTTATCTTGAACAGCACCAAAATTAAGGACAACCCCTCTTTCACCTGGCCCAACTTGAACCCATGGCTTTAAAAGCAGAAAACCCAGTAGGACTGCTCCAATAATAAGTGCCAGCCGCATAGGTCCTTTCTTCATTGCAGACTGCACTGCCTCCTTTGCCTTGTAAATATCTCTTTCATACATCTTACTACCTCCTCTTAATCAAAATATTGTTAGGCTCAATATAGCAGAAAGTAAAACTAAAAATGAAACGGTTCTATTTGCCATTTTTAATCTTTCCTTGCCCACAATGAGCAGATAACGCTTTCAACATAAAAGAAGTTTTTGCGATGCAAAAAATTTTGGTGAGTGCCGTTAGACACGAACCTTTTATGCTGTGTTATCCGCTGTTGGTTGTCATTCGTCATTGGCAAAATTATTCCTTTCAAAAACATTAGGCCTCCGCTGCACATAAAACTTGAATTACATCTGCTAAATACTCCGCCTTATTTTTCCCGGTAGGCAATATCTTATCTTCAAAAATGGGAGCATATTTATTAAGCAAGTAATTTACAATCGTATTAAGTTCGGTTTCTCCACACTCTGAATTTATTATGGCATCGTACTTTATTCTCAAATCTCTATCTCTATTCAATAAACCCAAAAAGCTTGTAGTAAAATTCCTCTGATGCTTAAGTAACATAGCTCTTTCTTCAATGGTTATTAGTTTGGATAACCAAATATCATCATATCTCAATAAAAGTAAATCAGATACTGAAAAACTTTTTCTAAAAAGCTTTAAAGGAATATCATTTCCATATAAAGCACCTATCTTTATTTTTAGGCTTGAATAACTTAAATTGAGTTCCATTTGTAGATTCTCAGTATCTTCATTGATTACCTTCATTGTTGAACTTTGCTTTACCAGATTTTGCAAGTATTCAAAACCTTGTTTGCTTGAAGAATAAAATCCATTAGTCTTATCACTCTGAACTGTTGCGGGATTATCACCTTTATCAAACAAGACACCAATATATATTTCAAAGTTTTCAATACCAAAATTCTCAAGCAATTCTGCCAAAGAAAATTCTCTGTGACTTTTTCTAAACAGCTTTTTATTAGTTTTCAAATATTCTACAAAAATTCCAAACTTTTCGGATGTCCAGATTTCTCGCCTTCCAGCAGTTCCTCCTGTATCCACTCTATTTTTAAGTTCGACCAATACCATCGCTTTTTCATCTTGTATAATGCTTCCTACATCAGTACTTACATCCCTATCGCCTAACCAATCCCATTCAATTGTTCTATAAATTTTCTTTTCGTCTGATGACAAACATTGCTGAGTAAAGATTCCTTTCTTTTTATGAAGAGATGGATATTCCAACCAAAATGGAAATTTACTAAGTTCTATGTCAAGAGAACAAGTTTCAAAAGATGAGGCTATTTTCTTCTCAATATATCTACCTCTACCTCCTTGGCTGTGATGATAATAGGAGGTAACACCTAATAAAGCCTCATAATACTCTCTAATTTCAGAAGGGACACTCAATAGTCCATCATAAACTTTAGCCACAGGGTCAAAATCCTTAGCATTAACATCAATACATAACTCCTTAAAGTTTACTAATATGTTTTTATAGGGCTCATAGAGTAATATCCGGCCAAGATCTAATTTTTCTTTCGCCTTGACACACAGCAAATTTCTTTTTGTAATCATGTGCTATTTCCCCTTTTCACAAATTATTACACTCTCCCCCCTTATTGCCCTATTGCGAGCACCCAAAAGAGGATTAAATATCAACTTTTTAAATTTAAAACCCGCTTCTTCACAAAACTTTTTAGTTGTCATAGTTGTCGGGATTTTTTTGCCATTAACGGTGCTATCTCCAATAATGATTGCCAACTTACCTTCGGGTTTTAATGACCAGTAGATATTTTTTATAGATTCTTTTAAATCCTCATAATACATAGCAACTTTTGTAGGCAATCCACTATAATTACCTCTTGGCTTTCCATTTTTCATCCCAAGATATTTTGATTCAATCTTTTTCATATCTGCACATAAATAATCATAAGCAATCTTATCTTTTCCCACATAGTCTATGGAAAAATAATAAGGTGGACTTGTAATGCAGGCATCAAACTTTTCTTCCATTTCACTCATATTTTTAAGTTCAAGTATATCCCCCTCTATGATTCTGGCAGGTTCAAATTTGAGTCTATATTTTTCTTTAATTTGCATAGTCTTTTTATAGCAGTCTCTTAGGTAATTTAATTTTTCAATAAAGAGACCTACTTTCCCTTTTCTGTTATATCTTGAAGTCCTTATAAATGCGTCAACAGTATCAAAATATACTGCCAACATTAACTTATGAATTAAATGGTCAGAATGTTCCCATCTTCTATTTTCTATTGCCTGTAAAATATCTTGTAGTTCCTTTGGTGTAAAATTCAATCTTTGCTCATCAATAAAAAGCAAATCATTTTTTAACTCAGATAAAATAATCCCCATTGGAGTAACGTCTATGCCTACACTTTTAATTCCCATAAGAGAAGATTCATGCGTAGCAGTTCCAGAGCCATTAAAAGGGTCAAGAAGTAGTGAATCACTATTTAACTTGAAGGCATTGATTAAAGTCCGTACAACTCTGGGATAAAATTTGCCTTTATATGGATAAAGATTATGAAAACCGTATGCATTAGTATCGCCGAATTTATCCACTAATTCGGTATAAAGGGTTGTTTTTCCCTTAACTTTTTCAAGGTGGGCAACTCTTAACCTTATAAACTCTTCATCACCCTTGAGAGTGACTACTCTATTTACTGGGTCAATTTTATATTCGTCAGTTAATCCTTGTAATTCCAAATCCAAAAACTCCAAATCAGCTAAGGTCTGCATCCAGAAACCAAATATTGTATCGCCCTTGGGAATAACATAACTTGCAAATTCTTTAGCATAAGCTCCCATTATCTCTTCGTAAGATGGAAACTCATATGTGCCAAACATGGTAGTTTGTTTTGCCGTTTGTTTTTTACTCTCAGTATTTTCAATCATAGTTTTTCCTTTCTTTAATATTAAACTTTGCCAATGATATCTTCCACTCATATACTTTTCTTTCCAAGCGACCAATTGCGTATAACGTTTTCGGTGTATGTGAAGTTGCGGAGCAATTTCGCGTGAACGTACCGAACCGTCTACACTGTGTTAGGCGAAGTTTTTCTCAAGGAGCATGTTTTCTCAATCCTCAATTTATTTACGAGTATTATTAAGTGGTGGAGGTTCAATGTGGTCTTTGCAATAGCGTTCTATGAGTTTACCCTCTATTTCTTTAGCTGCATTACCTTCTTTAAAAGAAAATTCAAGATTCAGTCTTGCTTCCTTTAATATTCTTTCAAACCCCTCTCTTGCGGTATGTTTGCTCCAGTAATTTCTAAAATTAATAGGCAAATACGACCTTAAGAAAGAGCAATTGGATTCTACTTTGAATGTTACCTTCTCCTATATAGATAATATCAGATTCCCCTTTTATTCTGGGGATTAATTTATCCGCTCTTATAGCATATACCCCCCTCTCCCTTGGCAGCTTTAAGATTAAATCTCTATTACGGTCATAGATCTTTCACTATTTTTATCCACGCACTAAAACCACATTTCTCCAGCTCCTTGGACTCCATCTTTTCACCTTATTCTGATTTTGCTTTGTATCTTCCAATTTTATAGGTCAAAAATGTCGCCTAACTCATTCGTAATTGTACCCTTTGGTGTAATTATAATTCCCCTTTTTTAGGGGATAACTGCACTCTGGTAGGGTTATTTTCAATTTGCCTGAAGTCCCGATGCCTCACCCTTGCCATTTTTTGTTACATCTCCTCCACCTCTCTTCTCTTCAAAAATCTGGGCTAATGGATCTCTTCTCTCCATGAGGTCCTTACTACTTACATTGAGTATAAATCTCTCTGGTCTTAGAGCTATCACGTCCTAATAACTCCTCAATATATCTACCCTATTAGAAAAGTGTAGGGTTTGTATGATTTAATTATTGATTAAAACCTTTGTGTTGTCAAGAAATCTTCTCAATAGTATAATACCCTATGGGTTTCTGGCATGACATAAGGCGAGATTACAAGGCTGTCCTTGAGAGAGACCCTGCTGTAAGAAATGGGCTTGAGGTAATTCTTGCATATCCAGGCTTTCACGCAATCTTCATGCACAGGATTAATCACTTCTTCTGGAAGTCAGGAATTCCTGTAATTCCACGCCTTTTATCACATATTGCAAGATTTCTTACAGGAATAGAGATACACCCTGGAGCAAGGATTGGTGCTGGCTTTTTCATTGACCACGGCATGGGTGTTGTTATTGGAGAGACAGCAGAGATAGGAGAAGATGTCACCATTTATCAGGATGTTACACTTGGTGGCACAGGTAAGAAAAAAGGTAAAAGGCATCCGACTACCGGTAATAATGTGGTTATCGGAGCAGGTGCGAAAATACTCGGTGCAATAACCATCGGAGATAATGTAATAATAGGTGCCAACTCGGTTGTGCTTAAGTCCATTCCTGCTAACTCCATAGTTGTAGGTGTCCCCGCCAGAATAACTAAAAAGAAGATTATAAGGATGACAACCGAAGAGGGGCTTGTAGAGGTCATGAACCATTTCCCTGACCCCTTATCAGAAAGGATAGAAAACCTGGAGTCAAATATTGAGGAGCTGAAGAGAAAGATAGAAAGCATTGAAAAACATAAAGAGGGTGGTAAAAGAATGAGGATTTACAACACCCTTACAGGGAGAAAAGAAGAATTTGTCCCACATACAGCCGGAAAGGTCGGAATGTATGTGTGCGGTATAACTGCATACGATGTGTGCCACCTTGGGCACGCAAGAAGCGCTATAGTGTTTGATGTCATAAAGAGATACCTCAGTTACAGGGGTTTTGAGGTAAGATATGTGCGAAATATCACTGATATTGATGACAAGATAATCAACAGGGCAAAAACAGAAGGGGTCTATGCAGAGGAAATTGCAAAGAGATATACAGAAGAATTTTACACTGATATGGATAAGCTTGGTGTAGGCAGGGCTGACATTGAACCAAAGGCAACAGAACATATCCCTGAGATGATAGAGATTATCAGGGGACTTATTGAAAAGGGCTATGCATACAATGTTGATGGAAATGTCTATTTCAGGGTAAGCAGGTTTTCTGATTATGGAAAGCTCTCCCGTAGAAGCATGGATGAGATGATGGCTGGGGCAAGGGTTGATGTAGATGAGAGGAAGGAGAATCCCTTAGATTTTGCCTTGTGGAAGGCCTTAAAAGAGGGAGAGCCTTCGTGGGAAAGCCCATGGGGTCTTGGCAGACCTGGATGGCATATAGAGTGCAGTGCAATGTCAATGAAGTATTTAGGAGAGAGTTTTGATATACACGGAGGCGGCTCTGATTTAATCTTTCCCCATCATGAGAATGAAATTGCCCAGAGTGAGGCATTCACAGGTAAGCCGTTTGTAAGATACTGGATACATAATGGGTTCATCACCATTGATAAAGAGAAGATGTCAAAGTCCCTTGGAAATTTCTTCACCATTAAGGAAATACTTGAAAGATACGACCCTGAGGTTGTGAGATACTTCCTGCTTTCAGCACATTACAGAAGCCCCATAGAATTCTCCGATGCCCTGTTAAATGAGGCTGAGATTGCTATTGATAGATATTACACAACCTTGCTAAGGATTGATGATTTCATAGAAGGCCTACAATGCGGGACAGAGAATACGGCCTGCCCTGCCTCACAGAGTAAGGCCTGGGAGCACAGAATGGCTGATGAGTTTGAGAGACAGTCCTCCTCACTAAAAGAAAGATTCATTGATGCAATGGCTGATGACTTTAACACCGCCCTTGCACTGGGACATATATTTGAATTCATAAGGGAGGTAAATAAATTCCTTGATGCTAATCCCTCCTCATCCTTTAATAAATTGGAGAAGGGGAGGATTAAGGAGCTCCTCCTAAAGGCAAAAGAAACCCTCACTGAAATAGGTAATGTTCTGAATATATTCAACAGAACATCCGAGGAATGGTATAAGGCCCTAATGAGGGTAAAAAATATTGGACTTTCGGAGGATGAAATCAACAATAAAATAGCATTAAGGCATGAGGCAAGACAGAAAAAAGACTGGGCCTTAGCGGATAAGATAAGAGGGGAGCTTGAAGAAAAGGGCGTCATACTTGAGGATAAAAAAGATATAACAAGGTGGAAGATCAAGATTGGGTGATAAATGGTGATGCAGATAAGGGAGGCGTTAAAGGCAGTCCATGAGAGAATCAGTAATTCTGCACTTAAGGCAGGGAGGGATCCTCAAGAAATCACGCTTGTTGCAGTTACAAAGGCCGTAGAATCCTCAAGGATAATAGATGCAATAGAGGCTGGGTTAAGGATATTTGGAGAGAACAGAGTTCAGGAAGCAAGAGAGAAAATCTCAAATCTCAAATCTCAAATTACTGAATGGCATTTAATCGGAAATCTTCAAACAAACAAGGCAAAGACAGCAGTGCAATTATTTGATCTGATACATTCTGTGGACTCAGTAAAACTTGCAGAGGAGGTCAATAAGCAGGCTGAAAAGATAGGTAAGATTCAGAGGGTTCTTGTTCAGGTGAAGCTCTCTGAGGAGGAGACCAAACATGGGATTTCAGAAGGTGATTTGATACTACTGCTTGAAAGGATAAGAAATCTAAACAACTTAAAACTTGAAGGTCTGATGACCATGCCTCCATTTTTTGAAGACCCTGAGATGACAAGACCTTACTTTAAGAGGTTAAGGGAAATAAGGGATGTAGCAGAAAAGAAGGGTTTTAGCCTCCCTGAGCTTTCAATGGGCATGTCCAATGACTTTGAAGTTGCAATTGAAGAAGGAGCGACAATGGTGAGGATAGGGACTGCGATATTTGGGGAGAGGATACTGAAAATTAAGAGTTGGGGATTACAGGATGGTGTTTAAGATTGTGAAGACCGAAGCCTGGATGCTCGGAATTATTCATAGGAAAAAAGTTTATGAAGAGATAGAAAAAAGGATGCTATGAGAGAATTATCTGGTAGCGCAGAATGCTAAAATCTTACTTTAAAAAAATCTTTGAGATTGCTAGTCGTGGAGATGCCACAGAAGAAAGTTATTATTCAGCCCTTGAGTCCCTTTTAAATGAATATGCAGAATCATATGGCAAGAAAAATATCCACATAACGACTCTGCCGAAGAAGACTGATGCGGGAAATCCTGACTTTAGGGTCTGGGATGGGAAGCAACATATTGTCGGTTATATTGAAGCCAAAGCACTAACTACTGAGTATTTAGACCAGATAGAAACCACAGAACAGCTAAAACGCTATCTACATACATTTCCTAACTTGATATTAACCAATTTTTTTGAGTTCAGGCTTTATCGTAATGGCACTTTGACAGACAAGGCTCTTATCGGCAGACCTTATGTTGTCCATAAACTTAGGACTATTCCTCCAGTTGAAAAAGAAGCGGATTTTTTTAAACTACTTGGGAAATTTTTCTCCTTCTCACTGCCAAAAGTTTATGATGCTAAAACCCTCGCAATAGAATTAGCAAAGAGAACACGTTTTTTGAAGGACGAAGTAATCCTGCAGGAATTAAAAGAGGAGGAAAAGACAGGGAAAGGCTTTATCCTGGGTTTTTATGAGGCATTCCAGAAATTCCTTATACATGGACTTACAAAGGAAGATTTTGCAGACTTATACAGCCAGACAATAACCTATGGCCTCTTTGCAGCAAGGACAAGGGCAGAAAGCGGCTTTAACAGAAAACTTGCCTTCGATTATATACCAAAGACCATCGGTATATTGAGGGATGTTTTTAAGTTCATATCCCTTGAAGATTTGCCTTCCCAAATGGAATGGATTGTTGACGACATATCCGAGATTCTTTCAGTTGCCGATGTCAAACAGATACTTCGCAAGTTTTATCATGAAGGCAAAGGGAGCGACCCTATCATTCATTTTTATGAAACATTTCTTGCTGAATATGATCCTAAAGAAAGAGAGAAACGAGGTGTTTATTATACCCCTGAGCCTGTGGTCTCTTATATCGTTCGCTCTTTGAATATAATCCTTAAAAAATATTTCGGGAAAAAGGACGGTTTCGTATCAGACTCTGTTACCGTATTAGACCCTGCTGCAGGGACACTCACCTTTTTGGCAGAGGCGGCTAAATTGGCAGTTGATGAGTTTGTTTCCAAATATGGCGGAGGTGGGGAAGAAAATCTTATTAGAGAACGTATCCTTAAAAATTTCTATGCCTTTGAGCTGATGATGGCCCCATATGCAATCGGCCACTTGAAGATGTCATTTCTTCTTGAAGAGCTCGGATATAAATTACAGAAAGATGAGAGATTTAACCTTTATCTCACAAATACCCTTGAAATGGAAGAGCTTGAACAAACTTCCCTACCGGGCATGGCGTCATTGTCTGAGGAATCACATCTGGCAGGCAAGGTAAAGAAAGAAAAGCCAATACTTGCAATCCTCGGAAATCCGCCATATTCAGGACATTCAACCAACATCGGAGACTGGATAACTAAAGAAATAAAAGCGTACTATCAGGTTGACGGCAAGCCTTTGGGTGAGAAAAACCCCAAGTGGCTTCAGGACGACTATGTAAAATTTATCCGCTTTGCGCAATGGAAGATTGATCAGGCAGGAGAAGGGATTTTAGGCTTTATAACAAACCACAGTTATCTTGATAACCCGACATTCAGAGGCATGCGGCAGTCACTTATGCAGAGCTTTGATGAGCTTTATCTGCTTGACCTTCATGGCAACAGCCTTAAGAAAGAAAAATGTCCTGACGGCTCTAAGGATGAGAATGTCTTTGACATTCAGCAGGGAGTGGCAATTGCATTGTTTATCAAGAAAACCCCTTTTTCGTCCCCACTTGCTAAGGGGTGTAAGGTGTCTCATTCTGAACTTTGGGGGAGTAGAGAAGATAAGTACGATTGGCTAAATAAAAATGATATCACAACGACAAAATGGAAAAGGATAAACCCTAAATCCGAGTTCTATCTTTTTATTCCGATAGATGAAGGGTTTTTGCCTCGATATCAAACCTATCTCAAAATCACCGATATCTTTTCCGTAAATAGCGTGGGGATAGTAACATCGAGAGATGATTTTGTTATTGATCGTGATAGGTCTGCCCTCAAAAGAAGGATAATGCAATTCAGGGACAAAAAAATGCCTGATGAAATTATCGCACAGACCTATGGCCTGAAAGATAAAGCTAACTGGAAACTGAAAGATGCAAGGGAAGCTGTTATGGAAGATGACGAATGGGAAAAGGCAATTACAAAAATCCTCTATCGCCCGTTTGATGAGCAATGGATTTTCTACCATGATGCGGTTATTGAACGCTCTCGAAAAGAAGTTATGCAACATATGATGAAAGAGAATTGGGGATTAGTAACTTGCAGACAACAAAACACGACTGGTTTTTATCATGCTTTAGTCTCCAATACTATAGTTGAATCCTGTATTGTATCGAATCAAACACGAGAAATTTCTTACCTTTTTCCGTTATACCTTTACAAAGAAAAAGATAGCCCTAAAAAACGTTCTTTGGCTAGTATCATGATGCTTTTTGAGTCGCAGGCAGAGTACGGAGTGAAAAGGCCAAATCTTTCTCCGGCATTTGTTGAAAAATTAACAAAAGAGTTCAAGAAAACACCAACACCGGAGCAAATCTTTTATTACATTTATGCTGTTCTTTATTCAAACACTTATCGCACAAAGTATGCTGAGTTCTTGAAGATAGACTTTCCAAGAATTCCTTTTACCAAAGACTATAAGCTGTTCAGCAAGATGGCTAAGTATGGTGAAAGACTCGCTGATTTACATTTGCTTAACTCACCTGAACTTGACCCACCCATTGCTAAATTTCAAGGCAAGGGTGAGAATAAGGTTGAAAGATTGAGGTATGATGAGAAAGAAGGACGCCTTTATCTCAATCAAAGTCAATATTTTGAAGGCATTACAAAGGAAATCTGGGAGTATCAAATTGGTAGTTATCAGGTCTGTGATAAGTGGTTAAAGGATAGAAAGGGCAAAAGGCTATCCCTTGACGATATAAGACATTACTGTAAGATTGTTACATCACTTCAAAAGACCATTAAAATCCAGAAGGTAATTGATGATATTTATTCGGAAGTAGAAAAGGGGACACTATGATTGGCTTTATCGGCGGTGGGAATATGGCAGAGGCGTTGATAAAAGGCATGATGCAAGATACAAGATACAGGATGCAAGATATTATTGTCTCTGAGCCGAGGGAAGATAGAAGAAAATACTTAGAGCAGACTTATGGGGTAAAAACAACCTCATCTAATAAAGATGTTGCTCTATCATGTAATATAGTGATCCTTGCGGTAAAGCCGCAGAATATGGCAGAAGTCCTTAATGAGATAGCAGAACTTATAACAGATGAAAAGACAGTTGTATCAATAGCGGCAGGCATAACATTTTCATATCTACAATCAAGACTAAAGACTAAAAAACTCATAAGAGTAATGCCAAATACACCTGCCCTCATTCAGGAGGGGATGTCTGTTATGTCAATGTGTGAATGTATATCTGATAAAGAAATAATGATGGCAAGAGATATTTTTATGTCCGTGGGAAGACTTCTTATACTTCCTGAGAAATACATGGATGCTGTAACTGCCTTATCTGGCAGTGGACCTGCCTTTATATCCTTCTTTGTTAAGGCCATGATAGAAGGTGGTATAAAAATGGGATTAAGCAGGGATAACTCCACTGAACTCACAATACAGACCCTTCTTGGCACAGCAAAACTCCTTGATGGAGGCATGTCTCCAGAGAAACTCATGGAGATGGTTACATCCCCTGGTGGCACAACTGCTGCAGGACTTAAGGTCTTTAATGAGAGGGGCTTTAAAGACATTATTATATCTGCAATTGAGGCAGCAACAAATAGGGCAAAGGAACTGGGAAAGAAAGGGGATATTTTGTGATAACATCATTAACTAATAGCATTTAAAATAAAGGTAGTTAGTAGTGAGGGTAGGAATCCCTTAACTCCTTGCTACTAACTACTATCCTTGAGGGGGAGGTTTACATGAGAATAACACCGCTTGACATCCAGCAAAAGGAGTTTCGTATTAAATTCAGGGGTTTTGATATGGAAGAGGTGGACTCCTTTCTTGAACTCCTACGGGAAGAGATGGAGGAGCTTCTGAGGGAAAATGCCAATCTGAGAGAAGAGGTGAAACGACTGCAGACGCAGTTAAAAGAGTATAAAAATATTGAGACAACCCTTAGGGACACACTCATAGCAACCCAGCAGATGGTTGAAGAATTTAAAGAAACCGCAAGAAAAGAGGCTGAGCTCATCAAAAAAGAGGCCGAATTAAAGGCAGAGGAAATGTTTAAAAAGGCACAGGAAAAGGTTATCAAGATTCACGAGGACATCACAGACCTTAAAGGTGTAAGGAGACATTTTAAAGAGGAGCTGAGACGGCTAATAGAAAGTCACCTCAGTATGCTTGAGTTTGATAAAGAGAGGGAGACAGAAACCCCTGATGAGGTTTAAGGCACCCAAGGGCATACAGGATATCTTGCCACCAGAGACTTCTACATGGCAGCACATTGAGGCACAAGCCCGGGAGGTATTCAAAACTTACGGGTGCAGAGAAATCAGGCTTTCCATAATTGAGCCAACCGACATCTTCCTTAGAAGTATAGGTGAGACAACAGACATCGTTGAAAAAGAGATGTATACATTCCAGGATAAAGGTGGTCGCAGTGTAACCCTGAGACCTGAAGGCACAGCAGGTTTTGTCAGGGCATTCATTGAGCACCATCTCTATAATGAGCCCTCTCCACAGAGATATTATTACATGGGACCTATGTTCAGATACGAAAGACCTCAGGCAGGCAGACAGAGACAATTTTACCAGATAGGTGTTGAGGTATTAGGTGTTGAAGACCCCATGATAGATGCTGAGGTTATATCAATGCTGTGGGCACTCTTTAAAAGACTCCAGATTAAAGATGTTACACTTGAAGTCACCTCTATCGGTTGCAGGCAATGCCGTCTGGATTATAAGGAAGCCCTTAAGGATTTTTTAAAAGATAAATTAACCTTCTTCTGCGATGATTGTAAAAGGCGGTATGACCTGAATCCATTGAGGGTGCTGGACTGTAAGGTAGAAGCCTGCATTAAGGGAAGACAGGGTTCACCTTCAATAACAGGGTTTTTATGCAGGGATTGCAGAGAACATTTTAAGAATGTTCAATATTACCTCAAGCTCCTCAGTCTCCCTTATAATATCAATCCTGAGTTGGTGAGAGGGCTTGATTACTATACAAGAACAGTATTTGAGGTTAAAAGTCATCTCTTAGGGGCACAGAATGCAGTGGCTGCAGGAGGCAGGTATGGTAACTTAGTTGAGGAATTTGGTGGTCTGCCTACCCCTGCAGTAGGTTTTGCGATTGGCGTAGAAAGGCTCCTGAGGCTTATTGAGAAACCCCATGCCCATGAGGAGGGACCCGAACTCTTTTTCTGTTCCCTGGGCGAGAAGGCTCAGGAATTAAGCCTTATCCTTGCAGAGGAATTGAGGGCTCAGGGGCTATGGGTTGAGATAAGCTATGATAAGCCATCTTTAAGGAGTCAGATGCGCAGGGCAGACCGTATTCGTGCTAAATATGTCATCGTCATAGGAGAGGATGAGCTAAAGGGGCAGATGGTTACAATAAAAGACATGCAGGAGAAAAGGGAATTCAAGGTTACACTTGAGGCTAAAGAGATATTGAAGACAATAAGACAGTCTCAGTAATTATGGCAAAATCCTGAATCTTTGTGCTAAAATTAAATATGAGCATACTTTTAAATTGCACAGGTGTAATCCTTGCAGGTGGAGAAAACAGGCGTATGCCTCAGCCAAAGGCATTTATCAAGGTAAAGGGGAAAAGTATCATAGAGCGAAGCATTGACATTATGAAACGACTGTTTAATGAGATCTTTATTGTCACCAACCAGCCAGAGGCTTATCTACATCTTGGAATACCAATGCTTGGTGATATTTATGATGTGCGGGGACCCATGACAGGTATATTTACCTCCCTTATAAACTCAAAATATCCATGGGTCTTTGTCACTGCATGTGATATGCCTTTTTTAAATTATGGGCTGATACGCTATATGGCATCAAAGAAAAACAATTATGAGGCGGTGGTGCCCAAATCCCCACTCCTCCCTTTTACTAAAGTGGGGTTAAGGGAGGATTATATAGAACCACTCGTTGCCTTTTACACAAAACGGCTCTGCCGCACAATGGAGAAGGCACTTACCAGTGGCAAAACAGGGCTTAAGGATTTTTTAAGGAATAAAAAAGTAAGATATGTAACCTCGGAGGAGATAAGGGCTATTGACCCTGAAGGCAAATCTTTTATAAACCTCAACACCCCAAAAGATGTGGAGCTTTATTTACACCCTGAGGCATTAAGGAGGAGAAGATGATAGGAACTACAGAGTTGATCGTTATCGGGGTAGTGGCACTGCTACTACTCTTTGGGATTCCGAAACTGCCGGAGATAGGAAAAGGCGTTGGAGAGGCTATAAAGAACTTTAAAAAAGCCATTTCCAGCCCAACCGAGATTGATGTAACTCCTAAAAAGAATACGGAAGAAGAAAAGGAAAAGGAAGAAGAAAAAAAGGCATAAGTGGACTCTCTAAAAACCTTCGCAGAGATCGACCTCAATGCCCTTTCCCACAATCTTAAGGTAGTTAAGAAAAAGACCAGAAACAGACCTTCCATATTAGCGGTTGTAAAGGCCTCTGCTTACGGACATGGTGCTGTAGAGGTATCAAAACACCTTCTAAAGGGAGGTGTCTCAAGGCTTGGCGTGGCATTCACGAATGAGGCAATAGAGCTCAGAGAGGCAGGCATAAAGGCTCCTATCCATGTGTTTTTTGACAGGGATAATATAGATGCCTGCTTCAAATACAACCTCATACCTACGGTGTTTGACCTTGAGACTGCCGAGAGAATCTCTAAGGAGGCTTACAGACGCAACCTGAGGATACCTGTTCACATTAAGGTGGATACAGGCATGGGACGCGTCGGGTTTAGAATGGAGAATGCCCTTCAGTCAATCTTGAGTGTCTCCCGAATGAAAAACCTTGAGCTTGAAGGGCTCATGAGCCATTTTTCAGATGCAGACCTCAATCAGAGAAAATTTGCTTTACTACAACTAAAGAACTTCAGGGAACTCATGGAATCATTATTAAAAAGAAAGAATATCAATTTCAGGTTTTTTCATATATCCAATAGTGCCGCCATCCTGGGATTTCCGGAAGCCCATCTTAACATGGTCCGTCCTGGCATAATGCTCTATGGCTATGGACCAACAAAGGATAGCCTGAGACCTGTCTTAAGCCTCCGCAGCAAGGTCATCCTTGTAAAAAGCCTTCCCATGGGGACACCCATAAGTTATGGAGGAACTTTTATCACAAAGAGAAGAAGCATCATAGCAACGGTTCCTGTAGGCTATGCGGATGGATACGACAGGAGACTCTCAAACTGTGGAGAGGTTCTCATAAATGGCAAGCGTGCTCCTGTTGCTGGCAGGGTATGTATGGATACCATTATGGTTGATGTTACAGAAATACCAGATGTCAGAAAAGATACCGAGGTGGTATTAATAGGAAGTCAGGGAGATGAGAGAATCACCGCAGATGATATAGCTCAGAAGATAGGTAGCATTCCCTACGAAGTTTTAACATCCATAGGGCAGAGGGTAAAAAGGATTTACCTTAAGAATTCAGCAACCTGTCAAAAGGATAACTCTTAAAAAATCCCAAGAAACCATCAAGTGCATGAGAGGAAACTTCAGTCCTCCGGCGTAGGAGTGAGAAATCTCTCAGTAATTTATCCTCTTTAAAACTCACCGTCTTTAGAATACCGAACTTAGTTTCATTCTTTACAGCCCACCTTGAAAGGATGGATATTCCAAGACCACTCTCAACGGCAGATTTTATAGATTCTGTGCTCCCCATGATAAAAGATATCTTTATGGTTTGAGGTGGCACTCCATGTTTTGTTAGATATCTCTCTATCATCTGCCTTGTCCCTGAACCTTCTTCTCTAAAGATAAATGGTTCTTTTGGAAGCTCTAATACAGAAACACTTGACCTCCTTGCCCATGGATGCTGTGGCGACATAACGAGAACCATCTCGTCAGAGACAACCTTTTCAACACTGAGCTTCTGTTTATTGACCTCACCTTCAACAAACCCTACATCAACAACACCGCCATTGAGGAGGTCAACAATAGCCTTTGTGTTCCCAATAGAGAGATGAGCCTTAACATCCGGAAATTTTTTTCTAAAATCAGATATTGCAGTCGGGAGGACATAATTCCCTATTGTAGAGCTTGCACCTATAGACAAAATACCTTTCACAATGCCTGTAATCTTTCCTATCTCCTTTTCGGCTTCTGCATAAAGAGAGCTTATCTCTTTTGCATATTTATAAAGCACCTCTCCAGCAGGGGTAAGGGTAATAACACAGCCTGAACGGTTAAATAACTTAGTTCCGCAGATTTCCTCAAGTGTCTGAATTTGAAGGCTAACAGCAGGCTGGGTGAGACGGATTATCTCCGATGCCTTGGAGAAACTCTTTGTCTCTGCAACTGTGCAGAATACCCTTAATTTATGGTCGTCCATTGCTGGGTTTAATATACATAATAGTTAATTATAAAGTCAATCACCATTCTTTATGGTTTGGAACACAATAAAGCCTCCTTATTTTGATATTGGTCAGGTCTTCGGCAATTTGTCAACGAATTCAATAACCACTTTAAGGATTAAGAATGTTCACCTTTGCCTTTAGCTGTGATATTGTATCATTCATGAGACGAATTCTTCATATAGACATGGATGCATTCTTTGCCTCTGTTGAGCAAAAAAGGCATCCTGAGCTTATGGGAAAACCCGTGGTGGTTGGAGGTGATGGAGACCCCACAAAACGGGGTGTGGTATCAACAGCCTCTTATGAGGCAAGGAAATTTGGTATTCATTCGGCAATGCCTTTAAGGACAGCTTATAGACTATGCCCTAAGGCTGTTTTTCTACCTGTAGATTATGAGGAGTATTCAAGGGCATCTGAAAGGATTAAGGGCATCCTCAGGGAATTCTCACCGATACTGGAAGAGTCAGGGCTTGATGAGGCATTTCTTGACATATCACAGATAGACAGAGAACCTGAGGAGATTGCAATGGAGATTAAAAGGAGGATTAAAGATGAGACAGGGCTCACCTGCTCCATAGGTATTGCGCCAAACAAACTCCTTGCGAAGATTGCCTCTGACATGCAGAAACCCAACGGTCTTACAATAATCGGAGAAGGCAATATAGAGACTCATGTATGGCAATTGCCGGTAAGGAAACTATGGGGTGTTGGACCAAAGACAGAAGCGCATCTAAAGGCTATGGGAATTAATACCATAGGTGAGCTTGCATCAATATCCCTTGATAATCTTATTGAGTGGTTTGGTAAATCCTATGGGAGATACCTCTATGAGGCATCAAAAGGAATAGATGAAAGTCCACTTATAACGCACTGGGAGCCGAAATCCATGAGCAGGGAAATAACCTTTCAGAATGACATCAGTAACTATCAGGTTATTGCAAAGACCCTCGCAGAACTCATAAAGGAAGTTGCCAGCAACATGGAAGAGGCAGGATATAAAGTTAAGACAATCACTGTAAAGGTGAGGTTCAATGATTTTAAAACACATACGAGGGCAAAGACCCTTCCTCAGCCCACAGACTCCTCAGAAGAAATAAAAAAGGCTGCCTTTGATTGTCTGGGGAGGATTAATCTCAAAAAGAAGGTGCGACTTATCGGGATAAGGCTCAGTAAGTTACAAATTTAGCACCTTATTTTCCCTTTTTAGTCTTTTTTGTTTTTTTAGTCTTCTTGGGTGCACATGTCCCGCAACCCATCTTCAAGCCTCCTTTCCTCTTTTTCCTAAATTATACCCTTTACCTTCCAACCTGTCAATTTATTTTTACCCGAATTGTAAGGGTGTAGCTGTAACCTTTAGGTTGCGTGGATTTAAACAACTATTAATTTACCTTTCAGGCGATTTAAAATAGAGGCTAAAGCCTGCGGCTACAGATAGATGGGGTTATACCGAAGGGGTTTTCAATCAGGAGTCAGAAGGGTATATTATAATAAAAAATTTCAGTCATAATTTTGGAGGAGATAACGATGAAAGTTACGATTGAAACAGCAATAAACATGGAAATAGATGCCATTGATTTTTATACGGATGCATCTGTGAAGGCAAAAAACAAGATGGGAAGGGAGATGTTTCTATTTATAGTGGAGGATGAGAAGCGTCACCTTAAAATGCTCAGGGATATCCTGAAAGAGCTGGATATCCTACTCACAGAAGTTAATCCCATGATGAATATAAGGACGATATTTGAAGAGCTAAGGCATGAAATGATGGAGAGGGTTGCGGCAACAGAGGATGAGCTAAACGCCTTTAAGATAGCCATGGATATGGAGAAGAAAGGAGTAGAGTTTTACAAAAAGGCTGTCCTGAATGCAGAAACTAAGAAGCAGAGGAAACTATTTGAAAGACTCACAAAGGAGGAAGAGCAGCACTTTGCTATCTTTGCGAATACTTACTTCTTCATGCAAAACACAGGTAGCTGGTTTATGTGGGAAGAGCACAGCATCGTTGATGGCGGCACACCCCTGGACATAACACCATTATTGTCCGGCAATCCTTTCCAGCCCTTTCTCATCTATCTGAAGCTCCTGTGCAAGGTATTTTGGTGTAGCACCTGTCTGACTGATTACCTCTTTAAGGTACTCCGCAAGACCTATCTGGTTTCCGCAACTATTGAAATGCTCCTTGAGTATCATTGCAAGACCCTCGGATGGGATCCTGTAACCCTTCTTGGTCGCTTCCCTTTCACCTGTGATTTCAGGAATTCCAATCACCACAAGCCTATCATCCACAACTATAAAGCGAATGGTATGCGCTATGGGACAGCTACTGTATCTGACATCGGCACCAGCCTTAGCATAGAGGTAGCCTATATGTAGTCTATCGGGGAATTTCGGCATAAGGTATGTAATACGCAATCCATTCTTTGTTAATCTCTCAATATGCTCTATAATATCCTGTATTCTTTTCTTATCGTCTCCTGTTGGGATTCTGCCTGTTATACATCCTATAATCTCCTCTTTTGCCTCCATCATTGAGTCTATGACTGTGAAAAAATACTCCTGCCGTGTGAGAATTTTTGTTACCCTCCCAATCCCCAAGAGGAGTTTTTTCCTGCCTCTACCTTCTTTGATACTGTAAAGGATGAGCATGATAGTTACAACAAGCAATACTGATTCAAGCAGAAGAAGCCATCTTTCAATAGTCATCTTTCAACCTCCCAATTAAGGTTATTCTCCTAAATACGCCTTTTTAATCTCAGGGTCGTTGAGGAGTTTTGCTCCCTCCCCTTCCTTTATTACCCTTCCTGACTCAAGGACATATCCCCTACGGGCTAATCTGAGTGCTGCCTTTGCATTCTGTTCAACAAGGAGTATGGTCAGCCCCTCTGTATTTAGCTCCTTTATTGTCTTAAATATCTTTCCAACAAAGATTGGGGCAAGCCCTAAGGAAGGTTCATCAAGTAAAAGCAGTTTCGGTCTTGACATGAGTGCCCTTCCAATGGCAAGCATCTGCTGTTCTCCACCGCTTAGTGTTCCCCCTGATTGTTTTCGTCGTTCCTTAAGCACAGGGAATAGATGAAAGACATACTCTAACTGGCTCTTAAGCCTTGAGCCTTGAGCCTTGACTTCCAAATATGCACCCATCTCAAGATTTTCCATTACAGTAAGCTTTGGGAATATCCTTCTTCCAGCAGGAACCTGTGATATGCCCAGGGCAACAATCTTATGCGGGGACATCCTGTGGATTTCATCTCCCTCAAATATAATGCTACCAGCCTTTGGTCTCAGGATGCCAGAGATTGTCATCAGGATAGTGCTCTTACCCGCACCGTTACTTCCTATAAGGCATACAATTTCACCCTTCTCTACCGTAAGGCTTATGCCCTTAATTGCCTCTATGTGTCCATAGAATGTGTGAACATCTTTAAGTAAGAGCATCAGAAGATACCTTCCTTTCCAAGATATGCCTCTATTACATCTGGATTATTCTGTATTTGTCTTGGACTTCCCTCTGCAATCTTTACACCGTGGTCAAGGACAATAATCCAGTCGGAAATTCTCATAACTACCTTCATGTCGTGTTCAATGATTATTACTGTCTTACCCCACCCCTTGATCCTTTTTATAAGCTCCATAAGCTCCATCGTCTCCTGTGGGTTCATACCACCTGCAGGCTCATCAAGTAAAAGGACTTTTGGTTCTGTGGCTAATGCCCTTGCAATCTCAAGCCTTTTCTGGTATCCATAAGGTAAGCCTTCAGCAAGGCTGTAGGCATACTCTTTTATCCCGACAAATTCTAAGTACTCAAGTGCCTTTGACCTTATTTCTGACTCCTCCCTCTGAAACCCCTCTGTCCTCATTATTGCCCCAATAAATCCCTCCCTTGAACGGCTATGCTGACCTATCATCACATTCTCAAGTGCAGACATCCTGCCAAATATCCTTATATTCTGAAATGTCCTCGCAATCCCCATCCTGGTTATCTCGTATGGCTTTTTACCTGTGATGTTTTTATCCTCAAATAGCACCCTGCCTTTTGTCGGTGGAAACACACCTGTAAGGCAGTTAAAGAGTGTTGTCTTGCCTGCACCATTTGGTCCGATAATGCTCAGGATAATTCCAGGCATTACCCTGAAGCTGACCTCCTCCAGGGCCTTAAGCCCTCCAAAGGCTTTTGTAAGTTCTTTTACCTCCAGTATCATCCCCTCCTCCAAAGCCCCTGAGGCCTGAAGACCATCATCAACACAAGACCAATACCTAATGCAAGCATCCTGTAAAGCTGAAACTCCCTTAATACCTCGGGCAGGATAACAAGGATCAAGGCACCCAGTATTACACCGGGGATACTTCCAATGCCTCCCAGTATAACCATACATGCAATAAAAACAGACTCCATAAATGTAAAGCTTTCAGGTGATATAAATCGCATCTTACCTGCAAAGAGTGCCCCTGCAAGCCCCGCCCAGAAGGCACCGAAGGAAAAGGCAAGGAACTTGTATTTTGTAGTATTGATACCCATAGCCTCCGCTGCCACTTCATCTTCCCTTAAGGCAAGCCATGCCCTGCCTGTCCTTGAATAATAAAGCCGTCTCACTATAAATATGGTAAAGAGGACAAAGAAAAGGACAGGATAGTAATAATGGGAAAGTTTGCTAAGTTCAAATCCAAAGACAAAAGGCGAAGGTATACCTGATATGCCATTGGGTCCACCTGTAAGGCTATCCCAGTTATTTAATGTGAGGCGGACAATCTCCCCAGCGCCAAGTGTAACTATCGCTAAATAATCGCCCCTCAGTCTTAATGCAGGAAAGGCAAGGATAAGACCTGAGACTGTCGCAATAAAAACAGACATCGGAAGGGAGCTCCAGAACCCTAATCCAGCCTTTGTTGTAAGCAGACCGCAAGTATAAGCCCCAATCGCATAAAATGCTGCGAAGCCTAAATTCAAAAGACCACTAAATCCAATGACCACATTAAGTCCAAGGGCGAGTATGATATAAATGCCCGCAAGGATAAAGACATCAATATAATAGTCTCCCACTATGAGAGGAAGCACAAGTAAGAGTATTAATGTCAATGCATATAGGAGTCTTGAATCATAACGGATATGGGGAGGTTTAAATTCTTTTCCCAAAGGGATCCCTGACAAAAACCCTGAGTACTTCCTCACTATTATTAAGAGGCTATAACCAAGAGAGATTCCTAAAAGCAAAAAGAGTGAGCCCTTTATCCCCATAAAGGGCAGGCTTAAAAAAGAAAGCCATAGTATGAATAAGAAGGTTTTCATCTCTAAGGTGTCGCCTTGCCGAGCAATCCCCTCGGTCTTATAAGAAGTATGATAATCAAGATTATGAATGCATAGGCATCCTTGTACTCACCTGAGAGATAACCAGCAGCCAAACTTTCTATAATCCCAAGTATAAATCCTCCAAGTATTGCCCCAGGGATACTCCCAATTCCCCCAAGCACTGCTGCTGTAAATGCCTTTATACCTGCAATATATCCTATGTAGTAATTGACAAGTCCATAATACATGGCAACCATCAGCCCTGCAACAGCAGCAAGCCCTGAACCGATTATAAATGTCACAGAGATTATCCTGTCTATGTTTATCCCTAAAAGTGATGCCATAATCCTGTCCTGAGCAACTGCCCTCATTGCCTTTCCGGTCTTTGTCTTCATGACATAGAGATGAAGCACCATCATGAGTAAGAGTGATGTAGCGATGATAAATATTTGAAGGGTGGTCATTGTAACACCAAAAAACTCTATCTTAGCGAGCTCCAGAATATGGGGGAATACCTTATCAGTCGCACCCTGTGTGAGCATCACATAATTCTGGAGAAATATTGAGACCCCGATTGCACTTATGAGGGGGCTCAGGCGGGGAGCCCATCTCAAAGGTTTATATGCAAGTTTCTCTATTGTGAAGCCATATGCAGAACAGAAAAAAACTGAGAGTATGAATGTGAGTAAAAGTGCAAGTGGAAGGCTCTGCTCGGTAAGACCTATTGCAGTGAATATGCCTAAAAATATTATCCCTAAATATGCACCAATCATATAGACCTCACCATGGGCAAAGTTTATTAATTCAAGGATGCTATAGACCATCGTATAGCCCAGGGCAATGAGTGCATACACACCTCCAACTGTAAAACCGATAACTATCTGCTGAAGGAACATAGATGGATTTTAACAAATTCATTGAGATTTTAACATGGATGCTGGCTGAAGGCTCTGACTTTTAGTTAGAGATGAAAACCAGCTATCTAAATAAAATTTGCATTTCAATACTGATATAATTTACCCAATGAAACGCATCTATTTGAGTATCTTTTTAGTTTCCTCATCTGTCCTTATGCTTCAGGTCTCCCTTACAAGGCTTTTTTCAATATACCTCTGGTATCACTTTGCGTTTATGGTTATAAGCATAGCCATGCTCGGACTTGGCTCTGCTGGCACAGTGCTTTCTATTTATCCCAGACTCAAAAATATCTCTAACATAAGCACTTACGCAATGTTTGCCGGTCTCTCTATAATCCTTGGCTATGTTGCATCAAACCATATCCCCTTTGATCCTGTCAAGCTCTCATGGGACAGGATGCAGGTCTTCTATGTGGCACTGTATTACATCGTGTTAAGTATTCCCTTTTTCTTCTCGGGTATTCTGATAGCCACTGTCCTCTTAATGTATAGTGAAAAATCAGGACTCATCTACGGCGCAGACCTCTTAGGTGCAGGGACAGGAGCACTCTCGGTTATCCTCTTGCTGAATATCGCAGGTCCTCAATTCACAGTGCTTTTGGCCTCAACCCTGTGCTTCATAGGGGCATTAATTGCTGGCGGGGAAAACATAAAGCCCCTCACAGCGATGTTTGTATTAATTAATTTATTGCTGCTTATTATACATCCTGAGTTTATCAATGTCAGGATATCCCAGTATAAGGAGCTTTCTCTATCGCTAAAATATCGGGGGGCAGAAGAGATAGGGCTCTCCATAGATGAGGGAGGGCTACAGGTGTTGATGGCTTAGTATGATGGCTTCAGGCGAATCCATAAGGTTGAAAGTAATCCCCTGATAATAAAGGTCATAAGGGATGACCTTAATTATTACTGCCCTTAAAGAGGCAGGAATGAGAGATACAGCAAGTTGTATTACAGCTATAAGAAGCTGGGATACCCTTACAATACTCGTGAAAAACTCTCCATTTAATCAAACGGAAGTGAAGGACATTTTGGTATTTTTATGGGTATTCCCTTCCCTATGGGCATTAAGATTCTTGGAGAAAGAGACACCGTAGCCATCCCATGGGCATGGGCAATAAATGGATGTCTTTCAGTCCTTTCACCAATACTGACGATTATGATTGCTATGGGGATAGGCTTTAAAGGAGTCCTCTATCTTGCGGGAGGGGCATATCTCATAGCCTTTGTAGCGCTAAGGAGGATTGTAAATGAGCCATCCAATTCTTGACTTTTCAAAAATCTATTGTAAAATATATTAGAATAACTAAATGAAGGAGGTGTTAAATATGGCAAAGGCAAAAAGTCTAAAACAACTCAGCTTCACCAGGCCAAACAGGGCAGGATTGCTCTCAGAGATTACCACTGCTATTGCAGATGCAAAGGTCAACATCAATTCTATATATGCTTATGAGAAAGAAGACAGCGCATACTTTATGCTGAGCACAGACAGTAACGCAAAGGCTAAGAAGGCACTTGCAGGGTTAGGCGTTGAGATTACAGAGGAGGATGTGGTTGCAGTAGAGATGCCAAACAGGGCAGGAGAATTACAGAAGGTTGCAAAAAGGATTGCTGATGCAGGAATCAACATCAACTACATGTATGGAACAACAGGGACTGGTAAATCTGCAATCTGCATCTTCAAAACAGCAGACAACAAAAAGGCAGTGAGGGTAATCAAGAAGTAGACCAAAAAACTTCACACAGCACCTTAAAACTTTAAAAGGTGGGAAGTCTCTCCTTGGGAAGCTGACTTCGCCTTTGTTTCACTGTGATGGACTGCCTCCCCTAAAGATCAAATCCCATTGAAAATCACTCATACACGCATTAACATAGTAAAAGCGGCATTCATGCCTATTTCCTCCTCTGGAATTTCATTTTCCTGCGGAGTTTTTTGTGTTTGTGCTTGCTCATCTTCTTCTTACGCCATTTGACAACACTACCCATTTAGCCTCCCCATTTATCTATATCATGAGTCTTGTATTCTTTCGCCTGGTGCATAAATGCCTCAAGCTGTACCTCAGAGCATGTTGTCTCTACACCATCATACGCAATGGTAAGGCAGGGAATGTCAGTATCTTGCTGGAGTTTTTTTAGTAGAGCCTCTACAATAGTTCCCGGCATACACCCAAATGGTATGGCACTTATTATCCCGGAGGCACCGTTTTCAATAAAATCTATAGCTTTACCAATACTCAAGATTGCCTCGCCTTCAAAAGATTTATGCAGATAAGGTGATGCGTTCTTCAGTATCTTCCTTGTAGAAGGCTCTTTAAGTGTCCTCAGGAATCCCTTAAAAGGCTTTATAAATTCATGCTCAATCTTCTTTTGAATAAATCTTGTGATAAGGATGTTCAAGACCTCTGACATCCTTTTCTTAGAAAGGCGCTCCATCCTTAATTTTATCAGTGCCTTATCCAGCATCATCAAGTTCACATAATAAAGCCATTCCTCTATAGGGGCAAGCCATACCTCACCGCCCAGTGACTCTACCTTTTTTACGATATCCTCATTTGAAAAGGCATGCTGCCTGACAAATATCTCTCCAATAATGCCAATGAGTGGTCTCCTCTCCTGAGTCTTCGGTATCTCGGAAAATGCCTTCTGCATTTCCTCCAGAAGTTTAAGGATATCGCCATTGCGGCTTTTAATAGTCCTGGTGATCCTCAAAAGATACTCTTTATAAATACCTTCGCTTTCTCCCTTATTGACCTCATAGGGTCTTGTCTCATGGAGGCACTTTATAAGGAGCTCTATTGCAAGGATTGCCTTCCATGCATACCTTGTGAAATCACTGCCAGAGATACCGAGTGCCCTGTAACTTAATGATGAGCCCTGCTCAGGTGAAAACACAGGGACATCATGAAGTCCTATCTCTCTGAGGACAAGACGGTGAAGCACATTATATTGTCCGAATCTGCACGGACCTCCTGCAGCAGGCATAAAAAACATAGCCCTTTCAGGATCAAAATCCTTTGATAGTGCCTTCTTAACCATATCGCCTGTGGTAATGGTACAGGGGTAACATTCTTTACCAGATATATATCGCCTTCCAATCCTTACACTCTCACCATCAGAGGCCTCCATTACTTCGGCGTCAATGCCACATGCCTCAAAGGCAGCAGCAAGCCCGAATGCATGGTCTGACATGCGGGGGATGTAGATAATCCGTGATGCGTGATGCGTGATATGTGAGGAGATTTTAATTGCTGATGGCGGATAGCGATTTGCTGCTTTTATGTTGCTTATGCTGTCAAGAAACGCCTCTAATCGTGTGATAATACCTGTATCTGAGCTGTGTTCATCAATCTCAATCTGAAGAAACGGTTTACCTCCTCGTTGCGAGTTATCTCCGACCATTATCTCTTTGAAATATCTATGTATAAAAGAATCAGGCCCGCAGGAAAAATTTCCTATATATAAGGCAAAGAGATCTGGATTCCCCTTGATAAATTCTCCTGCCTTTAAAATCTTCTGCCCTGACCACCAGTACATATTAGGCCATCTCTCCACTATATCAATGTCCTCTAATGGCAGATAATCCATCGGAATGGGAAAGACACGGAGTTCAGATAGCTTCTTCGGGATGTCAAGATTTATACCTGAATCAAAGGCATTATATGAACGCCCTACTATGACGATTGCCTTTTCATGGATGTTGCTGAGTATCTCTCTACCTCTACTCTTTATTGCTGTGACAAACTCCACCTGTGCCTCCTCTGCCGCGGTAAATGCCTTTTTAATCTCACTTATTGAAATATCGTAAGGCTTGAGAACCCTGTGTATCTCCCTTAATAAATGCTCTTTGCCCCATTCCATGTTCATTCTCGGGGCAAGAAGATTCACCCCCCCAAAAACTGCCTTTGCAATATAAGGCATGGTCTGGATATATGGACAGGCAAGGGCACGCAGTGCTTTATCTGAAGGATTGAGGTTTATAAAACTCGGCACTAAGATAGCATCCACATTCTTATCAATTAAGTCCTTTATATGGCCATGCGCAGCCTTATGTGGGAAACAACCCTCTGATAGGATGTTTTCAATACCTTTGTTAATTATCTGCCTGTTTGTGTGACTTGAGAGTTCAACCTCAAATCCGAGCTCCCACAAAAGTGCGCTCCAGAAAGGAAGAAAGTCCTGAAGGTAGAATATCCTTGGTATGCCTATGCGTGCTCGGTGAACGGTGGGTGTTGACTGTTGGCTGTTGACACCTTCTAAATATTCCCTGTGTGACTTTGTAAGGAGCTCTTCCCTCTCTGAAAATAAATCCGGAAATGTGGGAGCCTGTGAATACTTTCTCTTGCGCTTGATATCATATTTTTCGCATCTACTCCCATAAAATAGCAGGTCTTCTTCTCCCTCAATTCTCACGCTGTTTATCTCACAGAGGTTCTCACAACCCTTACACTCAAAAGATTTTATTTCGTATCTTCGTTTAGAGAGGTCAAAACCCTTGAAGTTAGTTGATAGTTTTTTACTACCTGTTGACTCATTTCTCATATATCTCATCGCTATAAGTGCCATGCCTATAGCACCTGTTACATCATGATGAGGAGGAACAATTACCTTTTTATTCAGGTATTTTTCAAATGCTGAGACAACTGCCTTATTAAAGGCCACTCCTCCCTGAAAGAATATCTTCTCACCAATTCTTTTGCCTCCAACTACCCGCTGGATATAGTTCTGGACTATGGAATAAGAAAGCCCTGCAAGGAGGTCTTCTCTTGAAATTCCTCTCTGTTGCTTTGATAGAAGGGAGTTTTCCATAAAGACTGTGCATCTTTCTCCTAAGGCGCACGGATATTTAGATTGAAATGCCAGCTCACTGAATTCTTCTTTTATTGATATGCCGAGTTTCTCTGCTTGTTCTTCTAAAAAAGACCCTGTCCCTGCAGCACATGCCTTATTCATCTCAAAATCCACTACCATGCCATCCCTCAGGGAAATAAATTTTGAGTCCTGTCCACCAATCTCAAAGATTGTATCAACCTCAGGGTCTATCTCAATTGCTGCGGTAGCCTGCGCTGTAATCTCATTTTTAACAATATCTGCACCGACAAGGTCTGCAGTCATATATCTGCCTGAGCCTGTTGTTCCAACACCTATAATCTGAACCTCATCCCCGAGCTCCTCCCCTATCTCAGCAAGTCCCTGCCTGACTGCTTCAATAGGTCTTCCGGCGGTCCAGAGATATCTCTTTGCAAGTAGCCGTCCTTCCTCATCTATCACAGCGAGGTTTGTGCTTATTGAGCCAACATCTATGCCGAGATATGCCCTAATCCTCTCATGCCCATCTTTAGTAAAGGGGGGTAAGGTAGGATTATGGTCTCGTAACTCATCACTCTGGTTAATGAGTGGCTCATGCCCCTTCTCCTCAGCCCTCTGTGATGTGATAAAGAGCCTGAGCCTTTCCAGATCATAAGTGTTTCTTCTTCCATCCTCTATAGATTTAAGGGCTGCACCAATTGCCGGCATCAATGCAAAGTGTTCAGGAATAATGAGTTCCTTAACACCAAAGACCTCTTTAAATGCCCTTATGACACCCTTATTTGCCGCCACACCTCCCTGAAAACTTATCGGCTCAGGAAGTTCCATGTTTTTGCATATACTTCCCTTGAAGTTCCTTGCCATGGCAAAACAGAGACCTGCAACAATATCCTCTAAGGGCGTGGCTATCTGCTGAAGGTGTATCATGTCAGACTTCGCAAAGACACTGCACCTGCCTGCAATCCTGGGGGGGGTTTTAGACCTCAGGGCTACCTCACCGAACTCCTCAATACTTAATCTCAATCTCTCTGCCTGCTGGTCAAGGAATGAGCCTGTGCCCGCAGCACAGACGGAATTCATGGAGAAATCTTTTACCTTACCGTTTTCAAGGAGGATGAGCTTTGAATCCTCACCTCCCATCTCAAAGATGGTCCTAATCTGAGGATAGAGTCTTTTTGTTGAGTAACTCTGTGCTACTATCTCGTTTACAGGCTCAATGCCAAGGACATGGGCGATAAGCCTTCCTGCTGAGCCTGTAATGCCTAAAGAATATGGAGGGTCAATACCGCTTAGGAGTTCATAGGCTACACCGAGAGGATTTCCCATGTGACGGACATATCTTGTCTCAAGAATATTCCCATCTATATCCAGAAGGGCTAATTTTACACTTACAGAGCCTGCATCAAGCCCAGCAAACACTATTTTTCTTTCTCCCATCTCGGCTCTAATTTTTTCATAAGCTGTGGCATTGTGGTATATTCCATGTCATCAAGACCAAGTCTATGTGGCTCAAATGGTCCGTGTCTGCGTAAGTAATCAGCGATTGTATTTGCCTGTCTCCTTGCCTCGTCAAATGATGGGTCATCAAACATATCCCTTGGACCTACAAACTTTCCATTGGCAATCTGAAAGCCTGCAGCAATTACTCGTGGTGGCCCATCAAAGCGTGAAGGATTAGCATCATTGAAAGCCACAGGCATTAATGGCCCATGATGCGAGCCCCTCATCCAGCCCTCTACTATGTGTGGAAAGGCGAATGGTTCAAGAACCTCCCCAACTGCAGGCAGTCCTGCCTGAGTCCTAACAATCATAACAGGGTCATCCTTTCCTACATATTTACCTGCTATGAGGCTCAGTTTCTGTGTTGATGCAACTGCAGCAATCTCACCATCCTTTCTGTAAACTGCCTTTATCATATACCTACGCATTGCACCGATAAACATAAGTACCTCATACATCTCTTCAGGGCACGAAAGCATTATCCTCCTATGTTCATAAACATCAATGATCTCAAACTTAAATCCTTCATGCATTAACGGGTCAATCACAAGACCTGCTGTGTTAAAAGGGTCTGCAAACATCCTGAAAAGAGGCATATTCCATGCACCAGGAGAAGTCTTATCTGCCATAAAGACTATTACAGACTCACTCTTTCTTTCTTCAACCTCCATCTCTGCAACACCGGGTCCCATTCCCTTAACATTCCCGCTAAAGGCATCGCTCAAGAGGTCCTGCCCTGCTCCATAGAGCTTCAATCTCTTTGCAACCTCTGTGCATTCCACAAATGTATCCCATGCCAACTTATGTATTGCCTCGTTATCTACCCCTTTGGTATGCGTCATAATTAACTGAAGGTCATCACCGCAGGACATTATGCGGAAGTCAACCAAAAGCCCTTTGTCCCTAACAGATGATAGCTTCTCCTCTGCCTTTGCTATTAAATCAGGGTGCACGCTTGAATGACCGACATAACCTCCCACATCTGCCTTTATTACGGTTAATGTTATCATTTATAACCCCTCCTATTTTTTTAAGGTTTTTCCAAGCCGACGCTCTATGGACTTTACCTTTTCATCTATCCTGTTTCCTTTTCCCTTCCTGTCATCAATGGATATAGTGGTAAGAACCCTCTCGCCTTCTTTTATCACAGTTTTGTGACATTTTTTGATAAGCCTCATAACCTCATCCCATTCACCTTCAATAACTGTTCCCATTGGATTTACCTTATAAGGCAAACCGCTCTCATCCACAGTCTTCAATACCTTTGCAAGTTGATCCCCTATGCTACTGCCTATTCCTATGGGGATGATACTGAATTCTACAAGCATGGTTATACCTCCTTTTTAAAATCTAAATTCTAAATCCTATCCTAAACAAATTCAAATGTATCAAAAACTTCCTTTTCCTAAATCAGACAACTCCTCTACCCTTACCACCAGCCATTTATTTAGTGATTTCTCTAAAAATATTCTCATCTTCTCGGTCCTGCCAGCATCCCCTATAATATATCCCCTGCCTTCTGCATCAGATGCAAGAACCCTCACAGAGAGCTGAGCCTCAGCCGACGGTTCTTTAACTGATACCATGATTATCTCCTTTTCAATTTCAATGTCATCTAAATGTTTAAATGTCATCTGCATTGTGTTTTTTAGCTGGAGGTAACCCTGGCCATAGTCATCTTTGTAGTTATAAGAGATACATTCCATCAGCTCCTCAAGATTTTCAGTAACAATTGCCTCCTCAGCCTTTCCAATAACCTTTCTTATCCGTTTTTCATCAGTCGGGTAAAGCAAAAAAATAAGAATCACACACAGCAATAATAATACTAAAGGAATAATGTATTGCCGTGCTTTCACAGCCCTTAGTTCTCAATTCCCATTTACTTAGCGTGCCTTCCCTTCTCCCTTTCATATGCCTCCTTGCCAGCCTCTATGGCGGTAGAGAGTATGGATTTCTTCTCTTCAACAAATTCCTTACCTTCCTGGATAGTAGATGTAACCTTCTCCTTTACATGACCTATATAGCCTTCCGCCTTCTCTTTCACCTCACCGGCTATCTCCTTAATCTTCTGTCGTAGCTCTCTACCTGATTGCGGCGCCATAAGTATGGCAAGGCCAGCCCCAACAACACCACCAATCACAAATGCTAAAAGGACACTGCTTGCTGTAAAACCCTTTTCCTCACCCATCTTTCTCACCCCCTTTTTAAATAAGTATTTAACCTGAATCCTGCGTGAAAATAAGTCAGGCATCCTTCTCTTTAGAGGATGCCTGATTTATAAGCCCTTTAACCAAAACACCCAGGGCAGTTTTTATACCAACACCGATACATGCGGTCTTAATAATAAATGATGAACCTGTCTGTCTCAGTAAATTACTTACTTCATCAATCAGCATGCCTATTTCTCTTATAGATTTTGTTAAATGCTGCACATCCGCTACGGACTCCAAAATCCCCTTCGTTGTCCTGTTTATCCTTTCTATAGCCTCCTTTAACTCAACTAAAAGGGGATTTAAAGACCCCTCCGTGCTCTTGAGAAAGTCTTCTACTGACTTTGCTGTTTTCCTAATCTGTAGTATTGCTGGAATTGAAAAAGCCACCAGTACCATCAGGGTCAATAATAGGATTAAAGTAATTACAACAAAAAATAATTGTTCCATCAAGATTAATCTCCCTTCTCCTTTTTTGCCTCTGCCCTCTGGGCAATAATCTTCTGTGCAAGCTGAGAGGGGACCTCTTCATAATGAGAAAACTCTACCGTGTACATGCCGCGACCACTGGTAAGAGAATTGAGTTGATTTGCATATGTTAACATCTCAGCCATAGGAACAAGGGAGTGGATTTTTTGATTACCGCCTGCCTGTGGCTCCACACCCTGAACCTTTCCCCGCCTGCTGTTGATGTCTCCTATTACATTCCCCAGAAACTCATCAGGGGTTATAACCTCGGCCTTCAGGATTGGCTCTAAAAGAACAGGTTGTGCATTCTGTGTAGCCTTTTTTATGGCTAAAGAGCCTGCTATCTTAAATGCCATTTCTGAGGAATCAACTACATGGTATGACCCATCATAAAGGGTTGCCCTTAAATCTATAACAGGATAGCCTGCTAATACCCCTTCCTGCATTGCCTCAACAATACCTTTTTCAACTGCAGGGATATACTGCCTGGGTATTACACCTCCAACAATCCTATCAACAAATTCAAAACCGCTACCTCTGGGCAGTGGCTCTACCTTTATCCAGCAGTCTCCATACTGTCCCCTTCCGCCTGACTGTCTTTTATATTTTCCCTGTGCCATGGCAGATATCTTAATAGTCTCCTTATAAGGAATCTTTGGAGCCTTCATCAAGACCTCAACACCGAACTTTCTCTTCAACCTCTCCAAGGTAATCTCAAGGTGCATCTGCCCCATCCCTGAAAGAATCATCTCCTTGGTCTCAGTATCGCGATAAAATCTAAGGGCGGGGTCTTCCTCAAGCATCCTGTGAAGCCCCAGACTCACCTTATCCTCATCCCCCCTGCTCTTAGGGGCAATTGCATAGGAAATCATAGGGTCAGCAAACCTTATTGGCTCAAAGAGTATTGGTTCTATAGGATCTGTAAGTGTGTCTCCTGTTAGTGTATCCTTCAGCTTAGATACCACCGCAATTTCACCCGCACCAACCCTCTGAGCAGGTATCTGTTTTTTACCCATAAGATAGAAGACCTGCCCTACCCTTTCCTTGCTATCCCGGGTAGAATTATAAACGGTTGAATCCGCCTTCAGAACACCTGAAAAGACCCTGAAGAGTGTAAGCCTTCCTGCAAAGGGGTCAGCAATGGTCTTAAATACCTGTGCTGAGAGTGGCTCTGTGTCTAAGGGTTTCCTTATAATCTCAACATCACCTTTAGGATTTTTCCCTCTTATTGGAGTTATGTTTGCCTTTTCATCTGGTGAAGGGATAGAGAGGATTATTGAATCAAGGAGCTGATGTATACCGATATTTTTTATTGCAGAGCCACAAATAACAGGAATAAACCGCCTTCTAATAGAGCCTTCCTTTATCCCATTCTTAATTTCTTCAGACGAAAGCTCCACACCATCAAGATATCTCTCAAGCAAGGAATCATCTGATTCAACAATCTTTTCTACAAGCCTTTTGCGGTACTCCTCAGCCTCAGATTGAAGTAAAGAAGGGATATCTGTTTCTGAAAGATTCCCATCCTGAAACCTGATAGCCTTCATCTTAACTATATCTATAACACCCTCAAAACTTTCTCCTGAGCCAATAGGAACATTTAAAGGGATTGCGGAAGAGCCAAAGGATTTTTCAAGTTCACCCACTGCCATGCTGAAGTTAGCATTTTCCTTATCCATCTTGTTCACAAAAACCAGTATTGGTAATTCGTATTTACAGGCATACTGCCAGATCTTTTCTGTCTCAGCCTTTACGCCTGATAAAGCACTCACAATAACCACAGCACCGTCAACTGCAATAAGACATCCCTTTGTGTCTTCTAAGAAATTTAGATATCCCGGGGTATCTATGATGTTAATCCTTATGCCATTCCAATCACAAAAGGCCAGGGCTGAGGATATTGAAATCCTTCTCTGGATCTCTTCAGGTTCATAATCAGTTACCGTATTACCGTCCTCAACCCTTCCAAGCCTGTCAGTGGCTTTTGAATCAAAAAGCATAGCCTCAACTAAAGAGGTCTTACCTGCCCCTGCGTGGGCTATAACTGCGATATTCTTGATTTTTTTAGGATCAAGATTTGCCATTCAACCTCCCGTATTCACTATCTCCTCAATGACAGGCTTATATTCTAACTTTGTCTCAGCCTTCTTGCTCCAGATTCTTATAATTATAAATGTTATTAGCAAAAATGCAAAACCTGAAACTGTAGCTACGATATCCGGGCTCAGCCCTTTAAGATATGCCTTGGCTATATTTTCTCCAAATATTGCCCCGACAATGAGGGCTATCAAAGGCAGCCCATAAACAATTATTGAGCCCTTAAGATAAGCCGCTGGTCTTATAGCTACCTTAACTGTCTGTCCGACCTTAGCATGTATAGGATTTAATGCCTCTATTTCCATACCTCCTATAGGCTCACATATGCTTGTAGCTGCACACTTCTCACACTCACCCCTTCTTTGAACAATAACCCTTGCCATATTGCCTTCTATACCTTTAACTACGCCTGTTTCTTCTATCATCTGCGCTTTCAGCCCCTCAATAATTTATACTCAATACTATCAACAAGTGCCTGCCAGGAGGCCTCAATTATATTTTCAGACACCCCAACAGTGCCCCATTTATGCGTATCATCACCTGACTCTACTAAAACCCTTACCTTTGCAGCAGTGCCTTTGCCCACTGTCAATACCCTGACTTTGTAATCTATGAGCTTAACCTCCCTGAGCTGAGGATAAAACTTCTCAAGTGCCTTTCTAATGGCATTATCAAGGGCATTAACAGGTCCGTTGCCTGTTGCAGCGGTATGTTCCAGCCTCCCACTAACCTTTAGCATTATGGTAGCCTCACTTAACGGGGCTTCTCCCTCTTTCCTCTTCTCAACAATCACCCTGAAGCCTATAAGGTCAAAGAATCTACGGTGCAACCCCAATGCCTTCTTCATTAAAAGTTCAAATGATGCCTCTGCACCTTCAAATTGAAAACCCTGATTCTCAAGGTCCTTTACCTGCTGAACTATATCTGTTATCATTGGTGAATCAGGGTCAATTCTTAAGTTAAACTCCCTTGCCTTTCTGATAATATTACTCTTTCCGCTAAGGTCAGATATAAGAACCCTCTGATAATTTCCCACAAGCTCAGGCCTGATATGCTCGTAAGTCTCTGGATGCCTTTGAACAGCACTCACATGAATACCAGCCTTGTGGGCAAAGGCACTGTCTCCAACATAAGGCTGTCTCTTGAAGTGTCTGAGATTTGCTATCTCTGTTACAAATCTTGAGACCTCTTTCAATTTTCTTAATTTCCCACTACTTATGCAATTATATTTAAGTTTTAACTTTAAATTTGGGATGATAGAGACAAGATTGGCATTACCGCATCTTTCTCCCAACCCATTTATTGTCCCCTGCACCTGCGAGACACCGAGTTTCACAGCAATGATAGAGTTTGCAACAGCGCACTCGGTATCATTATGGGCATGGATACCAATTTGAGATTTGAGATTTGAGATTTGAGATTTAAGATCTTTAATAATTCTTTCCACCTCATAGGGGAGTGTTCCGCCGTTTGTATCACATAGAACAAGACAATCAGCACCTGCATCCTGAGCCGTCTCCAGGACCTTGAGCGCATATTCAGGATTTGCTTTATATCCATCAAAAAAATGCTCGGCATCAAAAAATACCTTTGGAATCCTCTTTTTAAGATAGGCTATAGAGTTATGAATTAGATCAAGATTCTGAGATAATGAAATCCTTAATGCCTCTTTTACATGGAAGTCCCATGCCTTTCCTACTATGGTTACTGCATGGGTCTGAGCGGATAGAAGGGCTTCTATATTAGGGTCATTATGAACCTTGAGCGATGCCCTGTGTGTAGAACCAAAGGCAACAAGCTCTGCAGTGGAGAATTTAAGTTTTTTTGCCTTCCTGAAAAATTCTATATCTCTTGGGTTGGAGCCAGGCCAGCCACCCTCAATATAATGAACGCCAAGTTCATCCAGTTTCTCGGCAATCCTTAACTTATCCTCAACAGAGAAAGAAATATCCTCTGATTGTGCGCCATCTCTAAGGGTAGTATCGTATATTTCTATAAAACGCATCTTCACCCTCCAAGTCCAAACGCCTCATGTAGTGCCCTCACAGCAAGCTCTGTATATTTAACATCAATTACACAGGAGACCTTAATCTCAGATGTGCTTATCATCATTATGTTAATCCCTTCTTTTGCAAGTGTCTCAAACATCTTTGCAGCAACACCGAAATGCGATATCATGCCAACTCCAACTATTGAGACCTTTGCAATATCTTCGTGGATACTAACGCCTTTAGCACTGAGTTCATCGGATACTCCTTTAGTAATCTCAAGTGCCTTCCTGGCATCAGCCCTAAAAACTGTAAATGAAATATCGGCTGTCCTGGCATCACTGCTTACATTCTGCACAATCATATCCACCACAATATTTGAATCTGCGATGGAATTAAAGAGCTTCGCTGCTATCCCCGGTCTATCAGGGACACCTATAATGGTAATCCTCACCTGATTTTTGTCAGATGTAACACCTGAAACCACAACCCTCTCCATGGAGTCGTCCTCCTTTGTAATAAGTGTTCCTGGCGCATTGCTAAAGCTTGAGCGAACCACAAGAGGAACATTATATTTTTTTACAAACTCAACCGCCCTGCCATGCAGGACCTTTGCCCCGAGACTTGCCATCTCTAACATCTCATCATAAGATATTTTATCAAGTTTCCGCGCCTGACCTACAATATTGGGGTCTGCCGTATATACGCCTTCCACATCCGTATAAATCTCGCACAACTGAGCATTAAGTGCAGAAGCAATTGCAACAGCAGTTATGTCAGAGCCGCCTCTTCCAAGTGTTGTAACATCAGAAAATTCATCTACCCCCTGAAAGCCTGCAACCACAGGAATTATGCCCTCCTCAAGTGCCTTCTTTAATCTGCCTGCCTCTATACGCTCTATCATAGCCTTTGTATGAACACTGTCGGTGATTATGCCCACCTGTCTTCCTGTAAAACTCATTGATTTATAACCCAGACTCTGAATTGCCATTGAAGTCAAGGCAGCGCTTACCCTCTCACCGGAGGAAAGCAATAAATCCATCTCCCTCTCATCAGGTGTATCTGCTATCTCCTGTGCAAGCCCTATCAACTTGTCAGTCTCTCCTGTCATGGCAGAGACAACCACAATAACCTTATGACCTTCCTTTACAGTCTCCACCACACGCCCAGCAACTGCCTTTATTCTCTCCACATTTGCAACAGATGTGCCACCGTATTTCTGAACAATAAGCATCAGCCTAAAATCTCCTTCACTTTTTGCTTATTCTATAGGAAATTATAACAGATTTCCAAATTGTTTTACGATGTGTATGGCAAGGTCTCCTTCAGATAGCTAATCACCTTCTCCACATCTTGGAGCGCCGATTTGCTTGAAGGATAAGATGAGCCATCCCGGAGCTTGCTTAGCCTCACATTATAAGCACTTGCTTGCTCGTTCCACTCCTGCGGCACCTCGTCAGGCAGCTCCACACCGTTCATGATTGCCCATGCCAGAGTCCAACCCCGGCAGACATTAGCTACATCATAGCCTCCTCCACCAAGCGCAAGCCAGGGCTTGCCCAGAGCCTTAAAAGCCCTGATGGCATGACAGAAGGCATTCGTGGTCAGCTCCATATGTGTAAGAGGGTCTGTCTGGAAAGTATCCACACCAAGTTGAGTGACAAGCACATCCGGGTTATAGGCATGCAGGAGGGGTATCACGACTTCATCAAACGCCTTCAAGAAAACATCATCACCTGCATATGGTAGCAATGGTAGATTGACCGAATAGCCATAGCCTTCATCCTCACCGAGTTCCTCAATGAAACCGCTCCGCCCGGGGAAAAGATGGAGCGGGCTCTCGTGAATAGAGATGGTCAGGACGCGGTTACTCCTGTAGTAAGCAAACTGAACCCCGTCACCATGATGGGCGTCAATGTCAACATAGGCGACTTTACTAAAGTGCTCAAGAAGTTTGTTAATAGCTACCACCGGATCGTTAAGATAGCAGAAGCCCGAAGCATAGTTAGGCATGGCGTGGTGCAACCCACCGGCAATATTAAAGGTAATATGTGCTGCCCCGGAAATTAGTTTCTCTGCTACCACCACCGACCCACCACATCCAAGTAAAGAGCCTTCATAGAGTCCCTTAAAAATCGGGCAGTCGCCGCCTCCAAGCCCGTAGCGATAGGCTTCATCAAACCAGAGCCCGCTGTTAGCTCTCTTGAGCGCCTCAACATATTCTGGCCTGTGGAAGCTCAGAACTTCCTTCTCTGTTGCAGGGCGTGGCTTAATGACCGTCATGTTTGGAAGCCCAGTCAACCGATAGGCCTCCATCAATGCCCATGTCAGCTTGAGCCGATACATCCTCAAAGGATGCGTCGGTCCGTAGTCAAAGCACTCAAAACCATCCACTGCAATTAGAGCTGTCTTTATCATTGCTTCCCTGCCTTTTTCCACTTTTCTGCCAAATCCTTCTGCTATGTTTGCACTAATGAGAAAAATATGGGGATTGTCCCCAGGTTTTCCTGGGGATTGTCCCCAGGTTTTCAGGTTCAGGTTTTCAGGTTTTTCCAGGTTTTTAATATTTTAGACTCCTTAATAAGACTTATCACTTCCCCTGCATCGTTTTATCCATGCAATCAATTCAGTCCCATCTATTAAAACAATATTTTTCCCTTCGGCAAAATCAATTGCAAATTTTGAAAAAGAGGTAGTTGTTACAAAATACCCTCGACGAGCCTTTTTATCTTTCATTGCACCATAAAAATCGCGCAGATCCTTAGCTCCGATTTTTCTTTTCGTTGAATATTTCTTGCATTGAGCCACTTCTAATCCATTACCCTTGATAATAATATCAACTCCTTCATCTGCGCCTGCTTTTGTAAGTTGCACTTTTCTATCAGGATAATCTTTTTCAAATAGAGATTGAATGAGCTGTTCAAATTCAGAAGAGGTTAAATTAATTAGCCCATTTAAAGTTCGAGTTTTTGCTTCAAATTCCTTTTGTTTTCGCTTTTCTTCTTCCGCTCTTTCTCTGTTCTTTTTTCTCAGTTCGTCTTCTAATCTTTTACGTTGTTCTTCTGCCCGTCTATATTCTTCTGGAACTATCTTCGAGTACTTTGAAATTCTCCAAAAATAGAAAGGTATAACTATAATAGGGGTTACAATAACACATGTAATAATAATTTCTATCCAATTTTCAGTGCCATTGAGAAGTGGAACTATAAAAAGAGCTATAACAAAAACTACTATGGCGAGGGCCTCCGTATCATCATAAGCCTTTTCCTTAATCATCCTTTTAATTATCCTGGCTCTTATCCTGCTCATGTTCGACAGTCATAGATTAACAAAAGCCAATTTATTTTGTAAAAAAGCAAAGAAAGGGAGTCAAAAGCAAAGAAAGGGAGGAAAGGGGGTCAGGTCTTGAATCTTGACTTTTTCTTGATAGCCAGCAATGCCAATGTCAAAAGTAAAGACTTGACCCCATTTTTATCCACCTTTTCAAATTTAATTTCTCAAGTATTTCCTTTACGAGAAAAATATGGGGGTTGTCCCCAGGTTTTCCATTAGGGGACTTTCCGCTTACAGGGTGGAGGTGACTCATGGATGAACTGACGAAACAGATAGAGACGCAGATGAGGGCATTAAAGCTGAAGGGGATGCTCTCTGTATATAAAGAACTCTCAGAAAGGGC